>Ga0335078_10000032_pt1 | contig 269109 bp, 212 predicted proteins | sample Lox_Sample_32_FD_206711 | JGI IMG/M metagenome (GOLD analysis project Ga0335078, IMG submission 206711) | Soil microbial communities from Loxahatchee National Wildlife Refuge, Florida, United States - Lox_Sample_3.2 | ecosystem: Environmental > Terrestrial > Soil > Wetlands | place: USA... | reverse complement strand
TGCAGCGGATCGACCCGCGTGTCGCTGGCGCCGGTAAAGAACAGCACCGCCGGGTAGGCCGCGCCCGGCTTCACGTTTTGATAGGGCGAGTACTTCACGAGATACGCAAACTGCGTCTGGTGCTCGGACGAACCATATTCCGTGACCCAGTACGCGCCCCTCTCGAATTTCTGATAGCGCAGCATGTCGAGCAGCGGGTAGCCGCAATCCACCGCCGCAAACAGCTCCGGCCGCTGCGTAATAGCCGCGCCCATCAGCAGCCCGCCGTTGGAACGTCCCATGATGGCGAAGCGATCGGGTGCGGTGTACTTGTTGGCGATCAGATACTCGGCCGCTGCAAAAAAATCATCAAACACATTTTGCTTGTTGGCCAGCATCCCCTGTTCGTGCCAATGCTCGCCATATTCGATGCCGCCGCGCAAGTTGGGCAGGGCGAACCATCCACCCTGCTGGAGCCACCAGGCATACATTGGTTTCCATTGCGGCAGCTCGCTCACCTGAAATCCTCCGTAACCGGTCATCAACAGCCGCTCTGAGCCATCCTGCTTCAGCCCTTTCTTGCCGGCGATGAACATGGGAATCCTGGTGCCGTCCTTTGACGTGTAGAAGACCTGCTTGAGCTCGTATTGGCCGCTGTCAAAAGGAACTTTGGGTTGGGCAAACACTTCGCGCTTGCCGGTCATGGTGTCGAGCCGGTAGATGGTGGGCGGAACGATGTAGGACTCAAAACTGTAGAAGCCGTAGCGATCGGTGGAGCGGCCCGCAAGCGTAGTCGCGGAGCCGATGGTGTCATATGGAAGGCTGCCCGCGGCCTTGCCATCCAGCGTGTAAACCGAAGTCTCGGTCTTTACGTCGTGCAAGCGGTTTACATAAATCCTTTCGCCAACAATGTTGAAATCATCGATGGCATCCGCTGCTTCGGGCACAATCGGCTTCCACACATCGGGCATGATGCCGGGATCGGCGCGCAGAATGCACCCATTGGGCGCCTTGTAGTCGGTCTTCACGTACCACGCGCCTTTGGCGTAGATGGCGTTGAAGCGCGAGTCCACGCCCCAGATCAGCACCTCGAAGAATGAGCCGGGCCTGGTCAGATCGCGGTAGACGATATCGACACGCCTGGCCGGCACGCCGCGATCGATCTGGACCACCATATAGTGCCCGTCGTCAGTGAGCGAGACTCCGAACAGATCGCTGGGGCCAAGCGCTTCGCCCCGGAATTCGCGCCCGAAGATGAGCGTGTCGTGCGAGACGCGCGCTCCCAATTCGTGCTCGAACAGCAGCTCTCCCTTGCTGTCCATGCGCGCGTAAAACAGCCCCTTGCCGTCGACGGTGAAATTCACTGAGTAGTACAAGCCTTTGGGCAGCTCGTCCTCCAGGGTTTTGCCGGTCTTCACGTTGAAGATGTGCAGGGAAGTTTCGTCGGCGCCGCCCTCGCGCACGCCGTAGGCTACCAGGGTGCCGTCGCGCGAGACGTCGTCAAGCTCGACGGACGTGTTGGGATCGCGGCTGAACTGCGCCGGATCGATCAGCCTCTTGTCCTTGTCGGTCCATCCGTGCCGGAGGTAAATCGAGGGCTGATCCTCGCCGGCAAGCAGCTTTTCGAAAAACAGGTCGTTGCCGCGCTGGATGGGCACCGACCAGCTCGAGACGTGCTCCAATGCATCCAGATCGTCGGCAATCTGCGGACGGATGCGCGCCTGCTGCATGTAGCGCGCCGTGTAGGCATTTTCGGCGTCGATAAACGCCTGCGTCCGGGAGCTGCCGGCGTCCTCAAGCCAGCGGTAATTGTCGACGATTCTGGTGCCGAAATAGTCATCCGTGACTGGAATCTTATCCGCCGCGGGCGGCAGGGGCAGGGTAATTCCGCCACGCCCGTGAATGGATTGTGCCGCGGCAGTCGCCAACAGCATGCATATCAAGGCAAAACCATGAACGAATCTCATGGCAACAGGATACCTGCGCCGAAGCACCTTGCCGGTGTCTCCCCGGGTTTGCGCACCGTAAAATCGACTGCAGTGCCCAGCGAGCCGTCAACTCCTGATCCCCAGCAGCCGCTTTTCACTGCCGAGGTGGAAGCGCCAATGCCGCCGCGCCCTTGGTGGTCACGGATCTTAAGCCTTCTGCACCCCACACACGCGCACTCGGTCTTCTCGGCCACGGTTGTGCTCATGGTCTCGACGTTTCTGTCGCGAATCATCGGGCTGGTGCGCGTCAAGTACATCGCTTGGCTGTTCGGCCGCGGCATGGAAGCCGACGCACTGAACGCGGCGTTTTACCTGCCCGACATCATCTCCTACTTTCTTGTTGGAGGCGCGGCTTCAATTACTTTTATCACCATCCTTTCGCGCTATCGCGAGCAGGGCCGCGAAGCGGATGCCCAGCGCTCCCTTTCCGTCATCATCAGCACCATGCTTCTGGTGCTGGGCGCGGCCCTTGTTCTGGCCGAGATCTTCACGCCGTGGTGCGTTGGCCTGCTTTTCCATGGCTTCGACGCGCCGAAAACGGCTCTCTGCGTGCTGCTCACGCGCATTCTGCTTCCCGCGCAGTTGTGCTTTTTCGCCGGCGGCATTTTTGCCGCGGTGCTCCTGGTGCGCAGGCAGTTCATCGTGCAAGCCGTGGCGCCGCTGGTCTACGGCCTGGGCACCGTCGCGGGTGGGTTGCTGCTGGTGAAGCGCCTCGGCGTCTCGTCGCTGGCGCTGGGCACCGTGGCCGGAGCCGTCTTTGGGCCATTGCTGCTGAATTGGTATTTTGCCCACCGCGCTGGCACGCGCTACCGCTTTATCCTCGACTGGCGCGACGCGGGCCTGCGCGAATGGGTGCGCCTCTCGCTGCCGCTGATGGCCGGCGTATCGCTGGTGCCCGCCGACAACTGGATCATCGCGTACTTCGCTTCCACCACAAGCGGCGCGGTTTCGCTGATGGCATACGCCAAGCAGCTTTTCGCCGCGCCTATGGCCATGCTGGCCCAGGCCGCCGGCGCCGCGTCCATGCCTTTTTTCGCCAGTCTGTGGTCGCGCGACCGCCAGTACGAATTCGCCACCGGCGTCGCCGACTCGGTTTCCCGGGTGGCCTCGCTGGGCCTGCTTGCCGCGTCGCTGATGGTTTCGCTGGGCTGGCCGGCTATCGATCTGGTCTTCACCGGCGGGCACTTTTCGCCGGCCGATGCGCGCCTGTGCAGCATCTACTTCGCCATCTTCTCGGTGACGATGTTTCTCTGGTCGGCGCAGGCCATTTACGCGCGGGCTTTTTACGCCGCGGGAAATACCCTGGTTCCGATGGTTGCCAGCACCATGGTGACCGCGATCGCACTGCCTGTTTATGCGGCGCTCTACCGACAACACGGCGCCGCCGGCCTGGCGCTTGCTTCTGACATTGGAATCGCGCTACAGACGGTGACCATTGCCGCGCTGCTGCACAAACGGCGCATGGTTTCCATCGCCAGCCTGGATTTCGCCGAGATGGGCCGATGCCTGTTGAGCGCGTGTGCCGGGGGCGCCGCGGCGTGGTTCGTGGCCTGGGCCCTTAGCTTCTCGTACCGCCATCTGCCGGGCGTGCAGGATTTGCCTCACGCCCGCTCTCTTGGCGACGCCGTCATTCTCCTTGCCGGCTGCACGGTGTGGGTGGCGATCGCCAAATGGGTTCTTGAAAAATCCGGCTCGGTCCTGCCGCGTGTGACCATGCGCAGGCTGGGGCTTGGATAAGCATTGCCCGGTCCGGCCGCGCTCTCAATTTTGTGGTTGATTTCTGATTGTGCTCGCGCAAGAAGGCAGGAGCGCCTCGCTCAAGGGGCGCTCGCCTCAAGTGAAGTCTTTGCGTTGCCGCTAACCTTGCGCGACCCTGGCCTCTTCGCGTGCCACGGGCGCCGAAGCGCTCGCCACCGGGACTGGGCCCGCCGTCTTCGCGTCGCCCTTGCGGATGTCGATACCGCCTTTGAAGAACGCGCCGTCTTCGATGCTGATCCGGGCTGCCGCCACGTCGCCGTTCAGCGATCCTTCGGCGCGGATGTCGACGCGGTCAGTGGCCGACACGTTGCCGCGCACCTTGCCCAGCACCACCACTTCGCGGGCGGTGATGTTGGCGGCAACCTGGCCGTTGCGGCCCACGGTCACGCGATTGCCCGGCAGATTCACTGCCCCCTCCACCTTGCCATCGATATATAGCGACTCCGATCCGGAGATCTCGCCTTTAATATAGAGGCCTTTGCCGATCGTGGCCTGTTCCGCCGCCGCCACTTGCGCACGCGAGGCGGGTTCGGGCGTGAAGGCCGGAGCCGCAGGGTGCGACGTCTCCGGGTTGGGCGTCGGGCCCGTCGATACAGTCTGGCTTGGTTTCCACATAGCGCTCAAGGTCATTTTCCTTTTCTGTCCGATAAGGACCGGGGATGCCAAGGCAAGGCCAATGGCTCGAACTCAAAATGAAAGATTGCGCTGGCCGTCCGCTCGCTTGCTCCACTCTCCGCGGCGGCAGGAATCGGACGCTTCGATCTTCCTGGCCAGCCAGGATCGTCCGTCTCCCACATTCTACGGCATGTTTCGGATTCCTGCGCACGCTCCTGAAACCAAAGTGTCGCAACCTTTAAACTGTCTTAATCTTGGCCTATGACGGACCGTGAGCTGCTGGCGCGCATCGCTGCCTCTGCCGGGCAAAAAGCCGGCTACAAGCAGCTGGTGCGCGAATTGGGACTGGCAAGTGGAAAAGAACGGCGCCTTCTGCTCGAGCAACTGGTCCGGCTCGCCGCCCGCGGCCAACTGGTTCAAATCGACCGCGAGCACTGGAGCCTTCCCCGCGCGGCGTCGGGGCGCGTGTCTACCAACGGCGCCCATCTGCTGGCCGGCCGCCTTGACCTGCACCGCGACGGCTACGGCTTTGTACGGCCCAATCTGCGATCCCCCGTGGCGGGCGCGGGGCAGGCCGCCGAGATCGAGGCAGACGTTTTCATTCCTCCCAACGAGATCAACTCCGCGATGCAGGGAGACCAGGTCCTAGTGGAGGTCGATGCTCCCAAGGCCAACGGCCGGTTGCAGGGCCGCATCGTGCGGGTTCTGGAGCGCCGCAACCCGACCGTCGTGGGAACGTTTCGATCGGTACGCTCCGATTCGGGACAAAGACAAAACGTCGTCATTCCCTTCGACGACCGCATGACACAAGCAATCGTTATCCCTCCCGGTGCGGAGGCTCCGCGCACCGCCAGTACTTCTACGCCGCATCGCATTCTGGGGCAGGAGGCACTGGCTGGTTCAAGGCCTGAGCGGCGGGACGACATGGAAGGCATGGTTGTAGACGTCGAGATCACCAGCTGGCCCACGCCCACGCGTTCGGCCATTGGCCGCGTGATTGAAGTCCTCGGCTCGCCCGACGATTTCGGCGTCGACGTGGAGATGATGATCCGCAAGCACCAACTGCCGCGGATCTTTCCTGAGCCTGTGCTGGCCGAGGCGCGAGGGGTGGCACATTTCGACGCCAACATCGCCGCCGGCAGGGCCGACTTCCGCGCGCTGCCCATCGTGACCATCGATGGTGAAACGGCGCGCGACTTCGACGACGCTATCCTGGTCAGCGAACGTCCTCACGGCGCCGGGTACGAGCTCCAGGTTCACATCGCCGACGTGGCCGAGTACATGCGGCCCGGCTCCGCGCTCGATCTGGAGGCGCGCGTGCGCGGCACCAGCGTCTACTTCCCCGATCGCGCCATTCCCATGCTGCCGCAGGAGCTGTCGTCGGACATTTGCAGCCTGCGCCCGCATGAGGACCGCCTGGTGCTGAGCTGCATCATGCAGCTCGACGCGTCAGGCCGCATGGAGAGCTTCGAGATTGGCGAAGGCGTGATCCGCTCGGCCGCGCGCATGACCTACACCGAGGTGCACGCAATCCTGGAGGGCGACGCCGACACCCGCGTTCGATACGCCACGCTGGTCACTGAATTCGAGCGGATGAAGAAACTGGCGGTTCTGATGAACCAGCGCCGCGAAGAGCGCGGGTCGATCGACTTCGATCTTCCCGAGCCGGTTATCGAGTTCGACGAGCACGGTCAGATGCGCGGCATCACACGCGCCGAGCGCACCTGGGCCAACCGTCTCATCGAGGAGTTTATGCTTGCCGCCAATGAGTGCGTGGCGATATGGCTCGAGGATCTGGGCGTGCCCACGCTCTACCGCATCCACGAGAAACCCGATCCGCGCCGCGTCATCCAATTCGAAGAGCTTGCCGCCGGCTTCGGCTATTCCCTCGGTCTTGGGCCGCTTCCGGTGCGCCGCGTAGAGACCCGGGCAGAGCGGCGCGAATCGCATGGCCGCGGCCGCAATCCTCGCCAGCACGAGTTGCCTGAAGACATCGCTGTCACGCCGCGCATGTATCAGAAGCTCACCCGCCGCATCGAGGGGAAGCCCGAGGAGCGCATCCTCAGCTACCTGATGCTGCGCTCGCTCAGCCAGGCACGCTACTCCGAGGTCAACGAGGGCCACTTCGCCCTGGCCGCGCCCGCTTACACCCACTTCACGTCGCCCATTCGCCGTTACCCCGATCTCATCGTGCACCGCATCGCCAAAGCGCTGCTGCGAGCAGGCATTTCAGGCCGCAGAACGGTGACGCAAGCGCGTCTCAGCTCGCCGTGGTCCCACCCCCACGATGTGCACGCAAGGTCCGGGCTGCCCTTCCATCGCGAGTCCGAAGGCCCAGCCAGGGAAAGAGCCGTTTTTTCCACTCCACGAAAATCGGGAGCCATCCCACACCCTATTCCCGAGGCTGAGCTGTCCGAAATTGCCGAAGAATCCAGCTTCACAGAGCGCCGGGCCGCCGATGCCGAGCGCGAACTCGTGGAGTGGAAGAAAGTGCGCTTTATGCAGGACCGCGTCGGCGACGAGTTCGCCGCCCTCGTCCTCAATCCCACGAAGTTCGGCCTCTTTGTCGAGCTCACCGACCTCTTTGTCGAGGGTCTGGTTCCCATCGACACGCTGCTTTGCGACCGTTACACCTTCCGCGAGAACACGCACGAGATTGCGGGCGAGCGCTCAGGGCGCCGCTACCGCGCCGGCGACCGCGTCCACGTGATTCTGGACCGGGTGCTCGCCCAGGAGCGCAAATTGCAATTTGCCCTTGTGGAAGAGGAGTTGCCGTTAGCCGGCAAAAAGGCCGCGCGGCCCAAATCCCGGCCGAGCAGGGAAGAGGGCAAGAACACATCGCCGCCACCCCCGGGTGGGAGCAAGCGGCGATTCAAAAAGGGCAGGAGACGCTGAAAGCCACCTTAGGTTGAGGCCTGAAGCCAGCTTCGCACCCCTAGGAGCCTGCCTGCTTTTCGGCCAGCGGACCAATGAAGGGGACCACGAATTTCTGTCCCTGGAATGCCTTCACGATGCAGATGATCCAGAGGATGAAGAAACCGAGGCCGAGCACCAAGCCAAGCAACGGCCCGAGAATCCAACCGATGAATGGGATCATGGTGAGCAACATGTCAACGATGTACAGCGCAATAATCCCGATGCACAGGAAGATGTTCTGCCAGGCGTGGAATTTCACTTTGGGGTTCGTGTTGTAGGGGGCAACCACCAGGAAGATGATCGAAGGAATGATCGTCAGATAGGCGATGCCGCTTGCGGCATCGTCAGAAAGCCCGGTAGAGGCCGGGGCCGTCGCATTCTCGTCTGCCATTGCAGCTCCTTTCAAGCTCGACACTGGATGGGGGTTTACTGCTTCACTGCGACGCACGACTAGAAAATCGAGGTGCTCAGCATAGTTAAAGCCGCGGACCGCGAAGCAGGGTGGAGATAGAAAAACCTGCCCCCTACCGGTTTGTCAAGAAAATAATGCGACTTACGGTCCTTGCCACGGGTTGCGGCCTCCTGCAATCCCCTACAATAGCGGTGGGAGCAACGCGCTATGGCCCATACCGTCTTTTGCGTCCGCAACAAGAAAGAAATGGAGGGGCTCGACGAGCCCCCGTTCGACTCGGAATTCGGCCAGAAGATCTATAAAAACGTCTCCAAGGCGGCTTGGGACGAGTGGCTCAATCGACAGAAGATGCTGCTGAACGAGTACCGGCTCCAACCCTGGCAGCCGCAGGCGCAGCAGTTCCTTATCGAGCAGATGGAGGAGTTCTTTTTCGGTTCCGGGTCCGCATTGCCCTCGGAGTACGTTCCTCCTTCCGAGCACTAACCCGCGAAAACTGAGTTACGGTTGCCCAAATCATAGTCCCGGCGAGCGATTTATTGCCCGCCGGGGTTGAGTTTCGTTTCCGGGCCCGCGATAGCTGGTCCCATCCGGATTGCACTTGCTATTGCGTCTGACCGCTGTCGCTGCTCACCATCAGGCTGGAGACGTTGACGGGCTCGAAGTCTGCCAGCGTCAGGCTGGTGAGGCACTCGAGATCGTTATCGTTCCAACGCGCATCGGGGGTGCCAATCAGCCCGCCGCTCTGCCCGTTGTCGGCCAGGATGATGCCGTAGTTGCGGAAACCCGTGATGATGATCGCGGCCTGGGGACTGCTGGCCGCGCACGAGGGAGTGGCCACCGACGCCTTCAGCCGGTAGATCTCGCCCGCGGGCCCGGTCATGGTGCAGCTCGACGGCGGGGATGACTGGGAGATCAATGATCCCGTCGAAACCCCGGCGCAAGAGCCCACGCCGGCGGTTTCGGTGGCGGGCCACACCCAGTAGTTCAGCATGTTGTTCACCGTGAAGCGGACGGGATGCTGCACCACTCCATTCGGCGCGGTAGGCGTACCGGTGCCAATCACCTCGTCGGCATTGACCAGCAACGGCGTCACCGGCAACCCGGCCGCATCGGTGGTCCCATTGCCCTGCGTTGTCAGGGCGTTGGAGTTGGCGTTGGGCCACAGCGCGTTCGACGAATCGGTCCAGTTCCCGCCGGCCAGAGGGATGCCCTGCCACATTTCGTAGAGCGCTGGGTTGTTTCCGCCGCCGGCTTCAACGTAGACCAGGACATGCATGTCCCCGCCGCCCAAAGCGGTGTTTTCAATGGGCGCATACGACGGGATGGGACCGGAGGTGAAGTACGACTGGTACTCCGTAGTCGATACCGCCACATCCGGCTGGTTGTAGGGCACCTCGATGCCGGGAATGCCGTTGGGGAAGGGGGTGTTGTTCAGGTTACCGAAGAACGGCTTGATAGTCTCGCCATCATAGCCGCTGTAAATCGGCGCCGCGGGCGAGGTATCCACGGGCAGGCCCGTCGAGGCCGCGTCAACGCGATGGTGGAAGATGGATGTCGACGGGAAGACGCTCGACATGTACGCATTGCTGCCGTTGATGGAGAAGGTCACGTCGGCGGTCGCCGTGGCGCCGGTCGAGTCTTTCACATTGATCTCGGGAATGTAGCTGCCCTCGCCGCCAATGATGGGCGCCGTGACATCTCCTGTGGATGAATTCAGCGTCATGCCTTCAGGCAGGGTGGGATAGTTGCCGCTGGTGTTGATGGAGAAGGTGTAAGGTGGTGTTCCGCCCGTGACCGTGATGGTGCAGCCCACATAGGCCGAGTTCTGGGTTCCGCCCGGGCAGGTGGTGGTGGTGATCTTGAGCGCCCCGCCCGACGAGCCGACGGTCACTTTGGCCGTGGCCGTTACCGATCCGGCGGCGTCGGTCGCCGTCAATGTGTAGGTGGTGGTGGCGGTGGGACTTACTGACGTCGATCCGCTCGCCGATGTCGACGTGAAGGTTCCCGGCGTGATGGCGATGCTGGTCGAGCCCGTAGTCACCCAGGTCAGGGTGGAACTCGATCCCGAAGAGATGGTGCTGGGGCTCGCTGTGAACGAAGTGATTACCGGCACGTTTGACCCCGACACGGTTACTGTCACCGTGGCGGTCACCGATCCCGACGCGTTGGTTGCCGTCAGCGTGTAGGTGGTCGTGGTGGTCGGGCTGACGCTCGTGGAGCCGCTTGCCGACGTCGAGGTGAAGGTTCCCGGGGTGATGGCGATACTGGTGGCGCCAGTAGTTGCCCAGCTCAGCGTCGTGCTGGAACCGGAAGTGATGGTCGTCAACGAGGCTGTAAAGCTGCTGATGACCGGTATAGCCGCCACCGTCACAGTGGCAGTGGCAGTCACCGATCCGACCGCGTTGGTGGCCGTGAGCGTGTAGGTGGTGGTCGTGGTCGGGCTCACACTCGTGGAGCCGCTTGCGGCCGTCGAGGTGAATGTGCCCGGCGTAATGGCGACGCTAGTCGCGCCGCTCGTGGACCAGCTCAGCGTGCTGCCTGAGCCGGAGTTGATGCTGGCGGGATTGGCCGTGAACGAATTGATCACAGGCAAGCTGGCCACGGTCACGGTCACGGTCGCAGTGGTCGATCCCGCAATGTTAGTTGCGGTGAGAGTGTAGGTGGTGGTCGTAGTCGGACTCACGCCCGTCGATCCGCTGGCAGCCGCCGACGTGAAGGTACCCGGCGTGATGGCCACGCTGGTGGCCCCGGTCGTCGACCAACTCAACGTACTGCTCGATCCCGAGGCAATGGTTGCCGGGCTCGCAAGGAACGAGTTGATGACCGGTTTGCCCACGACGGTTACCGTTACAGTCGCCGTGGTTGATCCCGCGCCGTTGGTTGCCGTCAGCGTATAGGTGGTGGTCGTGGTGGGGCTCACGCTGGTCGAGCCGCTGGCCGCTGTCGAGGTGAAGGTTCCCGGCGTGATAGCCACGCTGGTTGCTCCGCTTGTCGCCCAACTCAAGGTGCTGCTCGCGCCCGAAGCGATGCTGGTGGGATTGGCCGTAAACGAGGTGATGGACGGCAAACTACTCGATACGGTCACGGTGACTGTCGCCGTCACCGAGCCCGCGGTGTTGGTCGCGGTCAAGGTGTATGTGGTGGTGGCCGCCGGGCTCACCGACGTGGTGCCGCTTGCCGCCACCGATGTGAATGATCCGGGTGTGATGGCGACACTTGCGGCTCCGGTCGTCGACCAGCCAAGGGTACTGCTGCCGCCTGTTCCGATGGTCGCGGGGCTGGCCGTAAAGGAATTGATGATGGGCAGCGTCAGGATGCTCACAGTGACCGACGCCGTCGTCGAGCCCGCGGAGTTGGTCGCTGTCAGCGTGTAGGTAGTGGTGGCCGTCGGGCTCACACTCTCAGTCCCGCTTGCGGAAGTAGAAGTAAAGTTCCCCGGCGAAATGGCAACGCTGGTTGCGCCGGTCACTGACCAGCTGAGCACGCTGCTGGTGCCCGAAACGATGCTGGTGGGGCTGGCCGCAAACGAATTGATAACGGGCAAATTGCCCGCGCCCGACGACACGTTCACAGTGACTGTAGCCGTGACCGAACCGCTGCTGTTGCTTGCCGTAAGGGTGTAGGTCGTGGTAGCGGTCGGATTGACGCCCATCGACCCGCTGGCGCTTTCCGACGCGAACGATCCCGGCGTGATGACGATGCTTGTCGCTCCCGTCGTTACCCAGTTCAGGGTGGCGGCGGCGCCGGACGCTACGGTTGACGGACTCGCCGTAAACGACGAGATCGTCGGCATGGCTAGGGATCCGGCGAATGTGACGGGCTGAGTGCAGCCGGATAGGATGGCGCAGGTAATGAGCAGACCGGCCAGCGCAAAGATTCCCGGCCGCGACGATTTCAGCACACGGAAGCCGCGCTTCCGTCCACAAGAAGACAGATCAGTTTGCCTGGGGTCCATAAGTCACCTTTTCCTGCGGAGTGGGGCTCGCACGGTGACTCATCGGCTTTTCAGCTCCCGGTGCAGCGTATATCCGCGCATCCGGGAGGTCCATTGCCTTGATGGCCTTCGGCTTGGAGCTTAACCCCGCCATTATAACCTCGTTGCCGCTTCGGCGCCTGCAGAAGCGGATCAGGCGCGCCGCCATTCAATCTGGTCGTTGAAATGGGCCGGAACGCATGGTTCTGAGGCAATCACTTGCAACTAGCCGCGTCTTCTGCGGTCAGAATGTTCCAAGACAGGGAAGGCTTTCCTTTTGAAAACCAGGAAATCAATCGGCAGGAAAGGCGTTCTCGTGGCCAACACTGCGTTTGGGCGCAGTCCGGTCGTGCCGTCCTCGACACAAGGCAGTGCCGGGCTTGCCGTTTTTCCTTAATGTGAACACGGCATTCGTCCATGTGTATCCCACAAAAGCTGTAGGATCAGCCGTTTTGAGGCAATCAAGTTTCTCGATTTGAGGCAATGCGGAATTCGATCAATAAGTCCAATCGTCGATCAATTAACTTAACCTGATTTGTTTTTAGTCACTTATAAGAGCAGAACCCAACTGCGGACTCTCTACGCTCCAAGGCACGTTGCGCAAACCTCAAACGGATTCCAATTCTCTGCTTAATTCCGGATACTACTCTGATTCAGACACAATCGGCAATTCCGCAATTGAATTTTTGTGGAAAATCCACGGCCCGGGGCCCGCGAAAGCTCCCCTTTACAGGGATAGAGAATTCTGAGCGGCTAGGATGCACGCTCAAGCGCAGGGGTTGCACCTTTTTTGCCGCCGGCCGAATGGTCTTCCGTTCGTGCCTATTTCATTGCGTCCTTCAGCAGGTCACGGTTGGAGTAGACAAACTCGCTCACCCACTCCACTGCGGAATTCGATTCCGAGTTGCTCATGCCGCCGTACTCTGAAACCAGGGAGAGGATCAGCCCCTTGTGCGCGCGCGACTTCTGCTCTCCCTTGGGAACAATGATGAGCACAATCCGGGCCAGGGCAAGATCTCCGGCTTCCTTGTTTTCGACGATGGTTTCAAGGGTGCCGGTCTTCGCGTAGAAGTTGTAATCGGAGCCCAGGGACCGGGAAAGTGCGCGCTCGCCGCCGTATTTTTGCGAGAGAAACGGCGCTCCCGTTCCCGATTGGATCATCTCTTCGAGTCCGTCTCGAACCGGCACGAAGCTTTCAGGCTTCAACGGATCGCGCGTGGATGCGGTCCGCGGCAAAACACCGATGTGCGGCACGATCGGCCTTCCCGACATGGCGGTGTAGATGCTCGATGGCAGGTCGAGATTCGACCACATGTTGGTGGAGCCGCCGAGGAGCACGCTGATGAAGGAACGCGGGGATGCGAATTCCCTGAGATGGGCGTCCGCGGCGGTGGCGTCGAATTCGAAATTGGTTGCCGCAGGGCTGATGGGGCTGAGCTGGCCCCATTTCAGGTCGACGCCGTCGGTGGCAGTCAGATTATCGGTTTCATCGCCCGACCAGAACGAAATGTCGTAAGAGCGGCGAACCTTGTGCTCCTGCACGATATTGACGGGGAAGTGCGCCTGCATGGCAAGCGCCAACGCACTGTCTTCCAGTCCGCGCAGCCTTCCCGGGGTTTTGTGGCTGAAGCCATATGCGCCCAGATCGGGCGCGCGTTCCCAGGGTTCGGCGGCAAACGACTCCAGCTTCGACGTTGTCTGATACTCGGTGCCGTCCCTGTTGTGCTCTACGTCGACGACATTCGGTCCCGGGTTGGGATGAGCGAGCCCAAGGAAGTTCAGACGGACCTGGTAGTTGTTGTTGGAGTCGGCAAGGTAGTGCGTGAAATCGATCCAGCGGTTGCCGGAATTTGTTCCCTTCCAAGGCGTGCCGGGAATGGAAATGCCGAAGAGCTCGTGATCGGGATTGACGCCGCGCACGCTCAAGTGAACCAGGCGGGGACTGACATCGAGCGAGGCAGCCGCCCAGATGGGCTTGCTTGATGAACCCGCAACCAGAAGATCAAAGTTGCGGTCGCCGAGATAGCGATTCCTGATGGCGGCGGGCGCCTGCGTTGCCAGCCACTGAACGGGCGGATGCACATCGATCTTGGTCTTTCCGTCAGCGCCGGTCGCGGCTTCCCATTGGTTGGTGGTGGAGCTGCGCGGCCACCCTGCGAGCGCCAGCACCTCGCCATCGAGATTCATGATCGAAATGGCCACGCGCGGGGGAAGAAACAGACGCCTTGCTTCCATGCGCTGCCTCTCCAGTTGTCCCGGAACGCGCGCGCCGGTGTTGGCGGCCACCGCGCCGCAGTCGTGTTCCGCGCACAGCGGAACCGCCGCCGCCAGCAGCCTTTCCTGCAATTCGCGGCCATGTTCGTCAACCGATTGCTGAGCCGCGGCCTGCAGCTTGGGATCGAGGGTCACGCGGTCGAACTGGATCTGCATGCTGTGCTGCGACTGGGAGAAGCGGGCGAGTTGTTCGAGCCAGGTGAGCTGGGAACCGGTGTCGTAGGCGGCGTCCCATTCCCCGTCGACCCAGGCAGCTCCTACCAGCGCTCCGGCGCTCGAATGTGTCAGCGTGAACGTGGGCGTCTCGGGCAGTTTGCAAACGGATTGCCGTGGCCTGAAGCGGGCACCGCCGCTCAACTTCACGTTGCCATTCAGGTTCCTGAAGCCAACAGCGCCGGCCGGCTGGTACTCGAGTTTCAGATCGGCTGAGCTCAGTGTGATGCCGGTGCCGCTGGCATCGATGTCGACCAGCACGGTCTGGCCGTTTCCAGATTTGTTGAAGGGCCAGAAGGGAATCTTCCAGCCTGTATCGTGGGGGCAATCCAGAACAAACTGCGCTTTGCCGCTGGTTTGCTGGGCCGAAGCAGTGAACCGGGCAACTTTGTTTTTCACGCCTTTCAGCGGCGACAAAATCACCTTCGCCCGCGGCTCAGTGGCGCCGGCGACAGTGGCGATGGTCACCTGCACGCCGGGGCCCTGGAGCAGCCAGCTGTCACCCGACCCGTTGCGCCAAGCGATGGTTTTCAAGCCGGCCGGTACAAGCCTGGTGTCGAGATCCACCAAGGCATCGTAGGCAGGATTGGCCTGAATCTCGTAGTCGTGTCCGCCGGACTCGAGAGAACCCTCGGGGCCCGCTCCCAGGTTTCTTTCCTCAACGCGAAACAGCGGAGGCGAGTTCGCCGCTTGGTTCGGGACCGCGTCCTGTTTCCACTCATCCATCAGCTTCATGTAGTCGGCGACGGTCTTGAGCGAGGTGATCTGCTTGATGAACTTCCTGGCGTCACCGGAATTGGCGAGAAGATTTCCTCCCGGCGAGACGATTTTCAATGAATCCGGGAGCCCGTTGAAACGCTCAATCTCCTGCTGCAACTGCGTGTTTCTGTGCTCGGCCTGATCCTGCGGGGAAACGAATTCGATGCGGTTGGTGAGAGGATCGAATTTCAGCTCGCCGCGAATCTGCTCCACTTGAGCACGCACTTCCGCATCACGGTCGTAGATGGGAGGCACCGCACCGGCAGCGATCGCATTGCCCGGTTTCCAGTTCTGGAGGGTTCTGTCGGCCATCTGGCCGCGGATGAGAATGGGAATGGGGGAGACGCAGGCAACCAGGACCGTGGCCACTGCGACCAGGCCTCCCCAGGGCCAGCCCCTGGCTGTGGACTGGTCCTGAGGATCGCGGTCAGCGACCATGATCAAAACCGCGCAGGAGAAGAGAACCGACCATCGCAGGACGTCGGAGGGCGAATAAACAGAAAGCAAGGGCAGATTGCGTCCGGCGAAGGGAATCAGCTGCATGCTGTTCATCCAAACCTGCACCAGGGTTTCAAGCAGGAATCCGCCGGCGATGATGTAGAGCAGTTCAGTGAGCCACGACGAAGCTGAAGCGCGCCGGTGGCGCCATGCAACCAGGGCCAGAGGCGCGGCCGCGAGGAGGAGAAGAAACACACCGCCCACGGCGCCATGCTCGCTGGCTATATAAAACGCATAGGTGCTGTCGGCCTGAACGGTGTTCAGAGCGATGCCCGCCTTTTGCGGGCTGGAATTGCCGAAGCCGACACCCGTAAATGCGCCGATGCGGATCATGCGCAGGTTGGCCCAGCGATGTTCGTCGCCAAAGGCAAACTGCTGCGCCAGCGAGTTTCCCTTCTTGTCGTAGGCGGGTTGCAGGAGCCACTGCTCCTGCGCCCATTGCGAAGTGTGTTTAGCCAGCGTGATACGCGTGTAGGCGCGCGGCCAGGCCTTGACTGTTTCGGTGGAGAAGGTGAGCAGAAGGCAAAAGAACCCCAGCGCGATCAAGGCTCCCGCGCACCATTTCACGCGCGGGCGATGATCGCCGAGCAGGACAACAAACAGAAATGGAACGAAAAGCACCAGCCCGCCAATCATCCCTCCCCAATCGGCAAATCCCAGGGCGGGCAGCGCGCAGCAGGGAACAACAATCAGGAAAAACCCGACGATCAGCTTTCTGCCCGCGTGCACTCTCTCCGCACGCTGCACCTGGCCTTTGCCAGGCACGAGCAGAATGGCCAGGGACAACAACTGACAGAGCGGCGCAATGGCTTCCTTGCTGGGCCCATAGAACCAGTGGAGGGTATACAGGACCCGCGCCAGCAGAAGCAATACCAGCATGGCGAGGCTCACCAGCACAATCTCGCGCCGTTGCCACTGCCTCGCCCAGAGTTCCATCAAAGCGTCTTCGAGATTTACCAGGTTGTCTTCGAGCGATTTGCGTGAGGTCCTTCTGGCCTTGCGCCAGAGCCAGACACAACTGAGGAACCAGATAACCAGGAAAAGGAAGCAAGGCTCTTCGGCCTGGAAAGCCGCCAGCGGAGAAGAGAAAAACCCCGCCGCGCGCCCCGCAGCCGGAGACAAGTGGAGAGCGGGCCACATGGCCCACACCAGCGCAGGAATAGCGAGGAAGACCGCGAGATTTGCGGCGGGCAGCAAGCGGAGCCAACCCAGGGCTTCAGCCTCAGGCTTCTTGGCGGCGCCAAGAAAAGCCAGCACAGGCACGAACGCGGGCAGAAAAGCCAGCGCGCCCAGCGACAGGGTGAGGCCGCTGATGGCGAGCGCATCCACGGCTCCAGGGCTTGACGCGTAGCGAAAGGCGAGTGCTACGCGCGCGCACAGAACCACCCAGGCAGAAAGTGAAATGCCCAGCAAAGCCACGAGGGTGCGTGGCTCGATGACGTCGTCGAAGACCAGAATGAGCGGCGCCAGGCAGCACAGATATCCGATCCAGATCACCAGCAGCGGAACCAAGAGCGGCAGTCCGGCCTGCCGCGTCCAGCCGCCCGGCACGTCGTCAATAGTGTCGAGATAAAAGTGATAAGGCTCGATCACGGCATCGAAGGCCGAGGTGACGCCTGGAGCGTGCGCTACATCCACCGCCGGTTGGCCCGATTGCGATTGAAATCGGCCGTTGACGAGAGAAGCTTCGGCGAGCGGAGAAGGCAGGGATCCGATGGGAAGCAGAAAAGCTTTGTGCCCTGGCGCGGGCATGGCTTCAATCTCCAGCCTGGTTGGCGCGGGCGCAGGCGCATCCTCGGGCGGCAGCGGACTGGACTGGCGGAATGGAGGCAGAAAGATGAGCCGCGGCGCCCCGCCATTCGACTCCAGACGAACGTCGAGCCTCAACCGCGGCCAACGAATGGTGAGCACAGATCCTGGGGCGAGGCGCGAGGATTGCGTCTGAATATGCGGTCCGGGTGCGCCCGCGATGACGAAATAGGCATGGTTGCTATCGGCCAACAGCAATTGGATTTGCGCGGCCCACCTGCTCAAGGGGCCGGATTCCGGGTCGGAGCGCGCACGCATGCGCCGGATGGTCCGATCCAATTCTCCGCCGAGATTGACTACAGAGGTTTCTGAAGCCATCACAGCGCCTTCGCCGGGATCGAGGAGCGCCTTCTGATTGCGATAGACCCTGATTTGCCAGCGTCGCGAGAACCAATGCTTCGTCACCGACAAGGTGTAGGAATCGCCGTCGCTATCCGTGACCAACCGGTCCTTGTCGAGACTGGAGCCGTAGAGGACGTTGCCTTTGCTGTCGAGGACAAATCCGCCGCCGCCGAAGCTCTGCAGGGCGATTTGGCCGTTGGCCGGGGAAGTGAAGGTGAGGGTGGGCGACTCGTGGCCGCCAGGCCATCCGGGCACGGCGCCCGCCGCCGACCCCAACGTGAGCGACCTCCCGCTTGCAGGCTCAATGCCCACCCACGCGATCTGGGTGTGAGCCTTCCATCGCCCCGGACTGTCGACCATGCGCAGCAGAAGCACGGCCGCCGCCGCTGAAAGCACGGCAACCAGCCCGCCGACCAACGCTACGCGGATGCGATCGGGCGTCTTGAAGAGCAACCAGACAACGGCAACAAAGGCGAGTGCGGGCAGGGTGAGGAACAGAAGGTTCATCCTCTGAACCAGCCTTTCCTCTCAATCAGCCGTCCCCTGGCCAAAGCGGAAACGATGCGGCGATGCACGCGCACGATTTGCCTGGCGCGGTCCTCTTCAAGGAATTCAGCCAACCGGCCTTCGTCGCTGCCGAGATAGAGCAAAAGCAGCCAATCGAAGCTGCCGCCGAACTTCGCGTTTTGCAAGCCTGATTGCGCGGCGCGGGCGACGAGTTCTTCAGAGCGGCGCCTGGCGGAGCTGTCATGCTGCATCAGGTTTTTCACCGATCGCTGCAGGCGTTGCCAGGCTTCCCTGGAGAGATTCACCGCATAGAATCTACGGCTCAAGCCTCGCGTCAGTTCCACGGCGCCCAGGATGGCGAATAGCGCGGCGAGTCCCAGGATGAAGGGATGTTGCGCCAAGCCAAGCGCGTCGACGAAAGGAATGGGCCGAGTATGAACGCGCAGGTACCATGCGGCCACGGCAATTACCAATCCCGCGACGCCCTCCCCGGCCGCGGCAAGGTCAATGGGCAAGCGCACGTACTCTACTTGCGCTTCGAGGGAATGGGGGCCGTAGCGCCTGAACAAGAGCAGATCGGCCAGGTCGTTGTATCGATCAGGATCATGGCGACGACGGGCGCCGGCTGAAAAATCCTCGCCCGACGCTGACGTGGCCTTGGCAAACTTGTCGATTGCGGAGCTCAGCTGGCTCGCCGATGCGAAGAGATCGGCGGAAGCCACGGCGGCGCGATCGGGAGGCGATGCGTCGATGGCCACGATTTTCTGGTCGGGCTCGGGCGCTTCGCCGGAGCGCAGGAGTTGGCGGTTCCTGGCAAGGCGTTTCAACTCGGCCGGGTAACGCTTCTCAAGGTCGAGCGTTTTGGCGAGGCTCCGAAATTCGCGTTCGGGAATGCGCAGCTGGTTGCCACTGATGTAGAGGCTCAACAACTCCAAACATTCCTGCGCAAGCACTTCGCGCTCCGGCTTCGCGGCCTCCTTGCCGGCGTACGGTTTGTTGCCGCGCAATGCATCCGAAAGGTTGAGAAGACTTGCCCATCCCGCCGGGTTCACGAACGCAACTTCGAGCTTGGTCTCGACGGCCAGGTTTTTGCGCAGGCCGGACGAGGCAAGCTCAGCGAGCCATTTGCGCGCAGCCGATCCCAGCTCGGGCGGTTCGGCCTGCAGTTGCAGAACCAGATCCTTCAAGGGCACGTCAAGCTTGTCTTTGAACCGCTCCAGCCCGGCATTCACGTCATCTTTGGAGAGAAAAAACAGGCAGCCGAAAAGCCACGTGGGCCGGTAGTTCTCCGGACCTTTGTTCAGCCGGTAAGCCGCTTCCTGCTTCAGAATTTCATTCAGCTTGCGATCCTCGCCCTTCCATCGCCACAGCCAGTGCTGCCGCCAGGCAAATTCCTTCAGGAAGTCGTTCTCCGCTTCTGCTGCACCGGCGTCCCTGAGGAACCTGCGCCAGTTTTCCAGATCGACTTTCGACAAGTCTCCTTTCACAGCGTCGAGCTGGCTGTTGCAGCGCGCCGCGCAAATTTCCGGTGTCAGCTCGAGGTAATCAGGAACGTTGGGAGGAGCCGACTCAACGTCGAGCTGTTGGTTGAGCGCGTCAGCATCGAGAAAGCGCACCAGCGACCGCGAGATGCGCGTGGGGCCAAAGCGACGCCGGGACTGGAGAATGGCGCGCGTCTGATGGGGGCCTACCCTCACTTGCCGGCCGGCCTTGTCCATGGCGTTCTTGAAGGCAGCCTCAAAGATCTCCGCCGCCAGAATTCCATCTTCGGGCAGCTCTTGCTGGAACGCGGAGTCGTCTCCGGCGACGGCCCGGCGCAACAAGCTCGCCTGGTCAAAGAACTGCCTCGCGTCGGGCCATTGCGTTGCCGGAACCGCGGCCAGCTCGCGCGCTTTCCTGGCGGTCGGCGGGAAGGAGCTCAACTCCTCGAGCAGCGCCTGCAATTGCTCGCCCTCGCGCATGGCCGGAGAGGGATCGGCCTTTTCTCCAAAGGGCTCATCGTCGAGCAATGCGGCGGCGCCAAATCCGGCCGCCTGCGTGTACGAGCCGCCCACCATCCAGCCGCGGCCGGTGCGGATCCAGGGTGGCAGACGAAAGCTCAAGCTCGCCACTTCGGCCATGGTGGGCCGGCGCTCAAGGCTCAGCGCTTTAGGCGGAGCCACGACCGGGACCGATGAACTGACAGAGCCGGCCAACAGGTTGGCCCACTTCTTTTCAAATCCCGGCAATTCCGGCGCGTCCTGCGCGAGGCGGTCCAGCTCGTGGCTGGAGAGGATTTCTTCAACGATGGAGCGCAGCTGCGCCACGCCCAGGCGCTCAGGAGCCATAAAGGTGGCGCGCCGCAGACTGTCGACGCCAAACATGCACTCCAGCAGTCCGGCGGCATTCCAGCCCGCCCGGCTCCAGAGCGAATCGGCTCCCTCCCACGGCCCCAGATCGAGCAGGACCGTATACGGGTAGCCGCCGCGATACTGGGGATTGATGCGCTCGCGATAAAGCAGAGCGGGGCTGCCGCCGGGAAAAACCAGGCCAAAGCTGGCGCTCCCCGAGGGAATTCCGTAAAGATCGCCAAGAACTTCGCTGGAAATACCGGGCCACTCGCCGATCACGGTGCGAATCGAATACTGATTCCCGCCGTATGCCAGGATTTTCATGCGATCTCCATCGATCCTAGTGCCGGATGCATAAACAGAGGCCCGGCCGCACGGTTACTCGAGTTCCAGGGTGAACTTCACAAGTTGAGAAACCCCATAACTTACCGCCGGCTCTCCTTCCGCGGTCGCGGGCGAGCTCGTCGCGGGAACGCTCATCGTGACTGCTGCCGATGGCGCGGTGCTTTCGATGGAACCAGGGTCCTGCGTCGAGGCGGGTTGCGGCTTCTGATCCATCTGCAAAGGGGAATCCGCATCCGGAATCGACGCAATTCCGGTGGTCCAAACAAAGAACGCGCCCCGGATGGTATCACCGCCCAAGCGTTCGCGAATCAGCCTTTGCCGGGAATCCGACGGGTCGTAAAAGCTCAGCAATTTCTCGAGGTTCGATTTTGCCAGTTCCTCAAGCTCCTCGCGCGTTTGCGCCGACGGGTTTTCCGCCTGCTTTTTGATCCCGGCGAGATTTTTCAAAGCATCCTGCTTCATGGTTGGCGAGCATTTAGCGCCATTCTTTGAGCCGGCTGCCGGCGCCGCGCCGGCTTCAGGCTCGTCTTGGTTCAATTCTGCCCATTTTGATTTCCCGGCGCCGGATGCGCTTTCTTCAGCGGCGAATTCGGGTATCTGAACCAGGTCCACCTTCGTTACCACAAGGATGCGGGGAGTCTCGTCGCCTTCAATCTGGCGCAAGCTCGCGCTCAACTTGGCATTGAAGTCCGCCTTCTTCCGGGCTTCTTTGCGGTCCTCAGGAGGAATGAATTCCTCAAAGACCGGGATGCAGGTAATGTCGATGAGCACGTAAATGCAATCGGAATTCGCCGCATGCTCGGTGACGATTTCGCCCGCTCCTTCCTGAAAGTGCTCGCCGGCGAGATCGTAGAACACAAGCGCACGCCGCTCGCGGTTCACAATCCTGCTGTAAAACCCGGCGCGGATCAAGGCTTCGGCAGGACGGGTGGCGTGCATATCCAGGGGCTGCCAATCGCGCAGGCTCTGAATGGCCTGCAGAGCATTGGCGAAAAAACGGAACGGCTTGCGCTGCTCCTCGGGCGCATTACCGTCGGCGGCAATATACGGCGAAGCGTAAACAAAATTCTCAACCTGGAAGTTGCCCGGCAGGCTGTCGGGATTGACGGCAATCGACGACAACACGCTCTTGCCCACGTCGGTGGGTCCTCGCAACTGGACCCGCTTTCCATTTCCGGTGGAAAGCAGGCGCAGCAGTTCCGACGGGAACCACATGGCCTTGATGCCCGGCACTCTCTCCGCAGCATCGTGAATGATGGGCAGCGTCCAGTGCTTTACATCGCGATATTCGCTTTTGCCGCCGCTGCCGCTTACGTCGAGCCAGTGCAGGGCGCAGGTTTCGCCGAGCGACTCCACACGATTCTTCGCGCCCTCGTTGAGATTCAGAACCAGTGGGTTGAGCCGCTTGCAGTTTTCGTGGGCCAGAAACGGCCGCTGGGCAAGCGTGCGGTTGGCCTTGCATCCGATCTTGTTGCAGCGTGCGTAGAGATCGCGGGTGGCCAGGCCTTTGACAACTTCAGATCGCTTGCAGACGGGGCAGAAGCGGATAAATCGCGTCTCTGCCGTGATGGAGTCAAAGCAGAGTGGGCAGATTCTGGGGTCGGCGTGCTGCGGTGGCTTGGTACCGATCCACGCAGCAAACCTTTTAAGTTGTTCAAGCAACGAGCTGAGGAAAGCCATTCCAGTGCCCCTCTTGGGAGCATTGTTCGGGGAATCTCAGTATAGAGTTGCCGAAAAGGGGGGCACAAGCCCGGGCGGCGGGGGCCAGCACAAATCAAATGTGGCCACCGGGTGACGCAAAGCGGTTTCCGCAATACTTCGGCGACCGCCCGGCGGCCTAGAAACACTGCCTGCGAATCGGTGTTCAAGAGGATAGCAATGCGTTTCCGGGGGAGTTATCGGTTTTAGTACGATGTTTCCATCAGTTCAAACTATGCCCGCGCACAGACTCGCGTGCCCGCACGACAATGCCCGCTTCACGGAGCAGCAAGCGGCGCGCTTGTGCATACGCTGCCACGAGCCTTATCTTCCGCGTGCTTGCCAGATCGTCCGCTGCTCAAGCTGCGGGACAGAAGCCACAGATGGAGTGCGAGCGTGCCAGTGCGCCAATGCCCGGCTGCTGGCTGAAGGCTATCGCTGCCCAAGTTGCCTGCTTGAGGGCGGAGCAGAGATGCTTGACGCGCCGCCGGCGTGTCCGTATTGCTTCGCGGAGGTTGAGGATTCCGAGGCTGTACCTCCAAAGCGGCTTGCTGCGAAGGTCATTCCTCTGCCGGATCCGGCTGCGAACGCACTTCCGCCACAGGGACGGCGCTGGCAGGAACCGCCGCCGCCAATCTCTGCTCCGAAGGCAATCGTGCAGCAGGAGCCGGCGCCGCAGATCGCGGCTCCGAAGGCGATTGTGGAGCAGGCACCACCGCAGATCGCCGCGCCCAAAGCTGTTGTGCGGCAGGAACCGCCGCCGCCGGTTTCTGCCCCCAAAACAACTCACAGTTTCAAACGCTTCATTCCCATCGCTGCGCTCTTTCTCTGTGCGGCTTTGGCTTTGGCAGCAGGATTTAAATATGGGCCGCGCGTTGTCGAGCAGGTGCTGAGGTCCCTCAGGAGTCCGGCGCCAAAAGCCCCAACCCATGCTCCGCCCAGCGCCGGGAGCTCGCCGGTGGCTCAAAAACCGCATCCGGGCCAACTGGCCCAGCCGACGCCTGCTCCTCAAGGCGATGAGATTCCCGGCCAGCCTACCGCGACGGCGCAAACGCAGCCCGGCGAACCGGCAAACCCTCCGCCGGCACAGGCGCAAACCCCTCAGGGAGGCAATCCCCCGGCCGGCGCCCCAAGCGCGCCGCCTTCGACTACAGGCGCCCAGCCCCATCAGCCGCCGCAGCCGGCGAGCCCCGCCGCAAGCGCGAAGCCTCCGGAAATCGTGTCGTTCACCAGCTCGGCGCCCAGCATCGCACGCGGCTCGTCGGCCATGCTGCACTGGGAGGTAAAGGGAGACAATCCCACGGTCACCCTCCTTCCCGGCATTGGCGCCGTGCCGGCGACAGGTTCCTGGGAAGTGAAACCGGAAAGCACGCAACAGTTCACGTTGACGGCTACCAACAGCAGCCAGTCGTTGCCCCAGCTCAAGAGCCTGGTGATTGTTGTCGTGCCGCCGCAGGCGCCAAGGATCGTCAGCTTTACCGCCGACTCGAGCCAGGTGCGGCTGGGCCAAACCGTGTCCCTGCGGTGGACCGTCACTGGAGCCTCCGAGGTTCGGCTTGATCCCGGAATTGGACCGGTCAGCTCATCCGGCGCGGTAGTGGTTCGTCCTCTCAGCGATACGGCGTACACGCTCATAGCTTCCGGTCCGGGCGGCGCCACGAAAGGGACGGTGCCTATCAGCGTGCTGCCTCCACCGCAGGCGCCTTCCGGTTACCCGGCTCATGCAGCGCCGCAGGCTCCGGCCACATCCAGCCTCGCGCCATCATCCCGCTTCCAAAAAGATCCCAACGCGCTGCGTCTCCTGGCTCTGGTGCAAGCGGCCATGGGGGGCAAAAGGAATCTCCAGGAAGTCCATGACTGGCAGCGCATGGAGAGGGTTACCTGGGAGGTAAATGAGGGAATGACCTTCGAGACCACAACTTTTGTTGCGCCGTCCGCGATCCGCGTTGAGTCGCAGGGAGGTAACACGACCGTGGACTTCAGCAACGGCGAAACGGGATGGACATGGTCGTCGACGCGCCCCACGCGAAGCAACCTGCCGACCGCGACAGCCACGAGCATGCCCTTCCACTCGCTGCCTGACCTTTTGCTCAGCGATGACGATCCGCAGCGAAGCGTGACGCTGGCCGGCCCACAAAACCTCTTGATCGTCGATAGCCATAACGATCGGGTTTCGATCAGGATCGATCTTTCGACGCACCTGCCGCAGGCCATCGCATGGATCAACGTGGATGGTTCGGAATTGCAGGAAAACTATTCGAACTGGCGTCCGATCGCGGGAGTCATGTGGTGGTTCCATACGACTCTCATGCGCAACCACCAGGAGTTCGTGCGTGCCGATGTGACGGGCGTGCGCGTCAACCAGGGATGGACAGCCCAGCGGATCGCGTCTGCGGGACCATGAGTGGTTGTCTTTGCCGCCGTCCCTGACTGATTGGGGGGCGGGATGAAATTCGAGCCGAACCTAGTCTCACTACCGGGCACGCACGTACCAGTCGTCGAAGAGCGAGATGTGCGCCAGTTGGCGAGCATAGCCCTTTGCCGTGAGGAGCGAAAAAATCTCCCGGCGCCGCCGTGTGAAATTGTGTTCACAGGTGATTACGCGGAACTCATATTTGTCGAAGTCGAAGCTATTCAAGATATCGAATTCGCTGCCCTCGGTATCGATCGACAGGTAGTCGATGGTCTTGGGGGCGTTGTATTTATTGAGCAGGTCATAAAGAGAGATTGTTTCGACACTGTACTTTTGCCCAGAGCCTCTCCGCCGCCAATGCAAATCCGATTTTGTGTACGAATCGATCGTTGAGGTTGGCACGTGAAGCAAAGGCTCAGCTTTTCCAGGACTTGTTTGTGCTTTCACAGGTGGGATTCAAGACCGGTGGCTATTTTGTTGAGTTCGGCGCCACTGACGGCGTAGATTTCAGCAATACTTATCTCCTGGAAAAGAATTTTGGATGGAGCGGTATTCTGGCTGAACCAGGACGGATGTGGCACTCGGCGTTGAGGATCAATCGCGCCTGTCACATTGATGCGTCGTGCATTTGGCGGGAATCAAATTCAGTCTTGACGTTCAACGCGCCATCAGATGTCCAAGCCTCAGTCCACAACATGCGAGGATTTGCGGAATCAGGCCCCCTCACCGACGCGCGCAAGATTTTGCCGGTCACGCCATGCCTGTACCACAACCTGGAACAGTGCGCCCGCGTAGCCGGGTGCAACGCGAACGGTCCGCGTCCGGGCAGCAAACAATTGGGGATCACGTGGAAGGCGCGGTTACGGACGATCGTCATGGTTGGAGATTCGACTCGAGAGAGACGGTGCCGCCCAATCCGTTCGCGTCCCCTGAGGGAGTAGTTTGCTTTAACGTCAATTCTACGCGTGCGCCATTTCATCCGCTCCATCCGCTACGATTGTGGCCAGGATGTCCGCTCCAGGAAAGGTTCCTCTCATTGCCAGCGAAGCAAAAGAACTATCTGCCTGCAATCGCCTGTGCGCTTGCTCCCATATTCAGTTACTTCGTCGTTCGGCCTTACGCGGAAATCGGCATCGACGACGACTGGGGTTACATCAAGACGGCACAGGTTTTGGCTCAAACCGGCCACCTCGTTTATAACGGCTGGGAAGCGGCGATGCTGGGCTGGCAGGCGTATTTCGGAGCCTTGCTGATCAAGCTCTTCGGGTTCTCTTTCACGGCGGTCCGCTTCAGCACGGTGATGGAGGCCATGGTTACGGCATTCCTGCTGCAGCGCGTCTGCATCAGGGCGGGATTGAACTCCTGGAATGCCACGCTGGTGACGTTCACCTTTGTGCTTTCGCCTGTCTTCCTTCCACTCAGCTTTACATTCATGTCCGATGTCCCAGGCGTTTTTGTCATTATTGTGTGCCTGCACATGTGCTTGCGTGCCGTTCAAGCTGAGAACGAGCGCTCTGCCATGATATGGATCTGCCTTGCCGCTCTGGCGAACGCAGTGGGCGGAACGGCCCGGCAGATTGCATGGCTGGGAGTGCTGGTCATGGTGCCCTCGACGCTATGGCTGCTCCGGCGCAGCCGCCGCGTGCTTTTGGCCGGGTGCATCTCCTGGATTGTCGCAGCGGGTATTGTCGCGGCCGCGATACACTGGTTCGCCCACCAACCATATATCCTTCCGCAAGCCCTGCTGCCCGCCCGGGTGGGACTGCGCGAGGTGGCAAGTGCGGCAAGGATTGGCCTGCGCTACGCCGGTGATCTGGCGTTGCTCGCGCTTCCCGTGCTGCTGATGTTTGCTCCATCCCTCCGCTCGTGGAATCGCCGCATGGCCGCTGTCTTTGCGGCGGGATTGCTGTGTTTTGCGGTTCCGGGCGTGGCGCTCATTCACGCCGGCAAGTTGCAGATGTGGGTTGCACCTTTCCTTGGCGACTACATGACGACCTCCACGCTGGCAAGACTAAATGTCCTTACGGCCCATGGAACTCATCTTCCTGTTTCGAGTGATGTGCTTCAAATTCTGCTTACAGGAGCGGTAGTGCTTGGCATCGTTTTGCTTGTTACCAGCTTCTTTGCAAGCGCGACCGGGCCTGTCGCAATTCAAGAGGACTCCGGCATCTCCTGGCAAAACCTAGGCATCCTTTTGGGGCCGTTCAGCCTGGCTTACATTGCTCTTTTGACGTCAATGGTCTTGCAGAACCAGGTCTTTGCCTTCTTCAATCGCTATCTCCTGCCGCTGGCCATCATTCTTGTTCTCGTCCTAGCTCGCTACTACCAGCAAAGAGTGCATGCGCATCTGCCCGTGTTCTGCGCCTTCCTGGTCGGAATTTTCGCAGTTTTTGGCATCGTGGCCACGCACGACATGTTTGCCTTGTATCGCGGTTACGTGTCCGCAATTGACCAGGTTCTTTCAAGTGGAGTGCCTGCGACTGCGATCGAGGGCCCGTGGGAATTCGAAACGTGGACGGAGACTGAGGCGCTGGGATACGCCAATGACCCCAGAATCCGAACCCCCTCCGGTGCCTACGTTCCGCAGCCGGCACACGCTTACCCGTCTGATTGCAAACCGGAATGGATTCTCCCATGGGTTCCGGCGCTCAAGCCTGCTTATCGACTTTCGCTCGATCGAAGCGAGTGCGGAGGACAGCTTGCGTTTCCGCCCACGATGTATCGCACCTGGGTCGGCCCGCACACCAACTGGATCTATACCATCCGGCTCCCCTCGCCCTTACCCGGCTGAGGCACCTGGCGCCCAATCGCCGCCGGCAGCGCGCGCAATCTGGAAGCTGCCGGCGCCATGGCGTTTTATCCCTACTACGTGATGTCATGACACCGCTCTTGAGGAGACCAGCCTCCTCACCCTTCTCACTCTGGCATCGGGGCTTGTCTTGCGGCGATCCTTGCATGCGGCGCTGCTTCGGATGAAACTTCAGAAGCTACACTCTGCGGGCGCGAAACTCCTGCCCCATGGCTGCGATGGCCTGGCCATCGAGCGCTTCGGCTGCGCGCGGAAATACGACCTGCTCCTCGATCCGGATGTGTTCTTGGTAGAGCCGTTTGAGCTGATCAGTTGCAGCCAGGATTCGTTGTTCATCTTCCGGTTGCAAGCGGCCCATGGCAACCCAACGCCGATAAAGATCCTCGACCTCCGCGTGCAACTGGCTCGCGCGCTGATGGTCGCTCTCCAGCCCACTCAGATCACCCAATTCTGAAACTGCGCGCGCCGCGCGAAGTCTGGGAAACAGCGACTCCTCTTCGTCGGCGTTGTGGCGTTGGCCGCCCACATGAAAATAGTGAAGCGCAGCCTCAACGGCTTCCTTCTCTTCATCCGTCAGGCCACGGCGATGAGCGCGCCCGGCAACCATGCAGAGGATGTGAAGGAAGTGCTCGATGCGCCGGTGGCAGTCGACGAGCATGCCGATGGGATCGTCAAATCCGCTGTCAGGTTTTGCGCCAATCAGAATCCCCATGGTTCAGGCTCCTTGCAGCACATGAAAGTTGGATGCCCTTCTGGCCGCGGCGGGCGGCGGAACGTATCCCCTGGGAATATAGCAACAGCATGGTTCTTCTCCAAAGGGGTTGCCGGTAAGCGCATAGGCGCGGGCGCGGCTGCCGCCACAAATCTGCTTGAACTCGCATGCACCGCACTTGCCCTCGAGCCGGCTGGGATCGCGCAGCTTCTGAAAGAGCGGGGACTCGCGATAGATCGCGGCGAGCGGCTGGCGGCGAATGTTGCCCGCCGAAAGCGGCAGAAATCCGCTGGGAAACACCTCGCCGGTGTGTGAGATGAAGACGAAGCCTTTGCCGTCGTTGAGCCGGAGTGGCGCGCGGCCGATGGTATCGGGCGTTTTCTCCCGTGCTTCGATGGCTGTCGCGGTGCGCCGGCCGGCGGCGCGCTGCTGCAGGAAGTAACGCCGGTAGTGCTGGGCCTCGGTGGTCTTGATGTCGAATGGAGCGGTCCTCGACAACTCATACAATTTCGCAAACACCTGCTCGAACTCTTCGGCATTCAAAAGGTCGTTGAGCTTGCCGCGGCCGGTGGGAACGAGGAAGAAAACGCTCCACAGCGTGATCTTCAGTTGTTCCATCAACGCCACAAGTTCATGGATCTCGGCAATGTTACGGCGGCTGAAGGTGGTGTTGATCTGGGCAGACAGCCCGGCCTCGTTGGCCCAGCGCACGGCGTGGAGCGTGCGCGCAAACGAGCCGGTCATGCCGCGAAAGGCATCGTGCGTGGCAGCGCATGCGCCGTCCATGCTGACGGCCAGGCGCGCGAGGCCGGCGTCCTTGAGGCGGAACACGATTTCGCGGGTGAGCAGAGGTGTGGCGCTGGGCGTCAGGGAGACGCGCACGCCCACCCGGCGCGCGTGGGCGATGAGTTCAAACAGGTCTGGGCGCTTGATGGGATCGCCGCCCGTGAGCACGAAGACGGGCACGCGCAGAGCGGCAATCTCGTCAATCAGGCGTTTGCCTTCCGCGGTGTTCAGTTCCATGGGATGGTTCTGGGGTTGCGCCGATGCGCGGCAGTGCACGCAGGCCAGGTCGCAGGCCTGGGTCACCTCCCAGATCGCCAGGAAGGGCCGCTCGTTAAAGTCGAGGATTTGAGCCGGAGTCTGCATGGATTCATCAGATTCTCTTCCGGGGCCTGCTGCAGTGACCAAAGTCGCAGGCTGGTAAAATGCACTGGTGCCTGTGACCCGCGTCGATTTCGCCGCAGTTCTGGAACGCACCGAATTGCTCAAGAGCCTTTCGCAGCCGGAGTTACAGACTCTGGCCGGCCGCACCGTACGCAAACTCTTCAGCGCCGGCGAACTGCTCTTCTCCGAAGGTGAACCCTGCAACGGACTGCACATCATCGCGCAGGGCAAAGTGCGCATCTTCAAGACTTCAATCAGCGGACGCGAGCAGGTGCTTGCCGTCAACGGCCCCGGCGAGACCATCGCCGAGCTTCCCGTCTTCGACGGTGGCCCCTATCCGGCCTCGGCCATAGCAATTGAAGACGCCGAGATTGCGTTTATCTCGCGGCGCGATTTCCAGGCGTATTGCCTGGAGCATCCCGAGGTGGCGCTCAAAGTGCTTTCGGTAGTGGGCGCGCGCCTGCGCCGCCTGGTTGGCCTCATCGAGGAGCTCTCCTTCACCACCATCCGGCAAAGGCTCATCGCCGTGCTGGTCAAGCTGGCGGAAAGCAGCGGGAAAAAGACCCAGCGCGGCATCGAATTTCAATTGCCCGCCACGCACCAGGAACTGGCCAATCAACTGGGCACGGTGCGCGAGCTCATCTCGCGCAACCTGATGCGCCTGCAGGCCGAGGGGCTGCTGGAAGTGGATGCGCGCGAGATTGCCGTGAAGGATTTGAAGGCCTTGAGCGCGGAGTTGGAGGCATCATCCTAGCTTTTTTCCCCTCCCAGTGACATAAGTTACTGTGCGCGCATCGAGCATTCGCTACGGTTGCAGGTGGAGAGTGCTCATGGCCACTTCAACCCAATCCATCCGCGAAATTATTGCCGCCCAATCTTCGGCGGCTGTTGTCCTCGAACGATTCGATATCGATCTCTGTGTGCGGGCCAACCAGTCGCTGGGCCACGCATGCGCAGAACTCCAGCTTTCCACCGACCAGGTGCTGGAGAAGCTGAGCGATGCCGCCGCGCGCGAGCACGGAATCGCCCCCGCGGATGTGGCCACCTATTCTCTGGGCCGGCTGATTCAGCACATCGTCCGCACACACCATCAATACGTTCGGCGCGAGCTGCCGAGGCTCGGCTCACTGGCTCAGAAGCTGGCCGGCAAGCATGGCGAGCGCGCGCCCGAATTGAAACAGATTGAAGGGATTCTCGGCGATCTTTGCGCAGACATGTTCGCTCACATTCAGAAAGAAGAGCAGGTCCTGTTCCCTTTCATCGCGGAAATGGATCAGGATAGGGACGCTACCGGCTGCTTGCCGCGCGGGTGCTTTGGCTCTGTGTCGCAGCCGATTGCGATGATGGTCATGGAGCATGGATTGGCTGAAAACCTGGTGACGGAGATTCGCAACCTGACAGGTGGGTTCACGCCTCCTGCCTGGGCCTGCCCCACGCAACTCGCTTTCTACGCAGGCCTTCGCGAGTTTGCCGCCGATCTCCGCCAGCACGTTCACCTCGAAAACGATCTGCTTTTTCCACGCGCGATCGCCCGCGAAGCCGAACTGAATCGCAGGGGTTGATATGAGCGCCATGCTTCAATCTGCCGCCGGTCTCGACGCCGCGACGGTCCGCGACATGGAGGTGATGGTCGACCGCGAGCGCCAGAAGAGCTTCATGCTTCGCGCCTGGATCTGCGCCGGGCTCTTCTTCATGGCTCTTCCCGGCACTTTGCTTGGATTCTCGAACCTGATGGCGATCAGCGCGCACCACGGGTTGGACGGACTGTCTCCGGCGTGGCTCCAGGGGCACGGCCATGCGCAGGCATTTGGCTGGATCGGCAGTTTCATTCTCGGCATCGGCTTCTATTCCCAGCCCGCGAAGGATCGTTCCGTGGTGCGCACGCCTTCGGCGTGCTTCATCCTGTGGACGCTGGGCGTCGGCCTGCGCTGGCTGGCGAGCGTCTACAGCTGGCACTGGCGGATATTGCTTCCCGTCTCTGCGGCCATGGAGCTGATTGCGGTGGTGCTTTTCCTCGCTGCGGCCAGGCATCACAAGCTGCCTCAACCGCAAGGCGCATTGGGGCATCATGTAACCCCAAAAGCGAAAATCGAGCTTTGGATGACGACCGTTCTTGTGGGTACAGCCGGGCTCGCCGTCACCATCCTCTTCAATTTCGTTGAATGCGTGCGCCTGGCGGTTGAGGGAGGCTCGCCCAGCTTTCCTCATGCCGTCGATCAGCGCTTTCTCGTCCTGCTGGGCTGGGGATTTCTTGTGCCCTTCGTGTGGGGATTTTCGGCGCGCTGGCTGCCTGCATTTCTGGCCATTCCGCAGCCGAGCACATGGCTGTTGCCGCTGGCATTGGCGCTCGATCTTGCCGGAATCATCGACGCAGCGGCCGGCTTGACGATGCTCGCCGCCCTGTGCCTCGCGCTCAGCACGCTGGCCGTCGTTCCGGCGCTGCAGCTGGTGCGCCGCCCGCGCGGGCCGGCCAAGGTGCGAGGCATTCATCCCAGTTTTCCGCTCTTTGTGCGTCTGGCTTATCTGTGGCTCGTGGTCGCAGGCGCCATGAGCGTTTGGGCCGGGGCGGCCGATGTACACGGCGGCATCTGGGGAGCCGCGCGCCATGCGCTCACCGTAGGCTTTGCGGCCACCATGGTCTTCGCCATCGGCCCCCGCATCCTGCCCCACTTCATGGGCGTGCGCGCGCTGTTCAGCAAACGCCTGATGTTCCTCAGCCTTGTTCTGCTGCAAACAGGCTGCGCGCTGCGCGTAACATCCGAGCCCCTGGCCTATGAAGGCTTTCTGAATTTTGCGTGGAAGACGCTGCCGGTCTCGGGCGTGCTCGAACTGACCGGAGTGCTGGTTTTCGCGCTCAACCTCTGCCTCACCATGCTGGCCGGCAGGTCAGCATTCGCCGATCAAGCCGAAACTGATCGAGCCCGTTGAGTGACAAAAGTTCCTGCAACCCGGTTTCGGCTTCGCTAGTGTGCAGTCAGCCGCAGGGAGTTGCCATCCCTGCCGGCGCACGCATGTTGATCCCGCCTGCGTTCGTTAAGCCGCCGACGGAACTGCTGCGGGCGCTATCCTGTCAGGAGGTCGAAGGATGATTGCGTTTGATGCTGAACATGGAGCGGTCCACTTCCCCGCCGATCGACGTTTCCGCCTGTGGATTCGCCCTTCCATTCTCATCGGCGCCGCGGCGATCATGGCGTCCCTGGTCGCCGCGGCGTGGATTGAGATGCTGTTTGCCGGCCTGCCGCACATTCCGCCGGTCCCTGTGGTCTACCCCAACAACTTCTCCGGCCCGCACGGGTTCCCGCTCTGGGTCCGCTTCTGCCATTTCTTCAACTTCATCTTCGTCACCATGCTCATTCGCAGCGGGCTTTCCATCCTGGCTGACCATCCAAGGCTGTACTTCAACGACAATTGCACGCCCGGCAGCGAATGGATCCGCTTCACTCCCATCCAGGTTCCGCGCGACCGTCTGTGGACGGCCAAGGACGACGCCCGTTATCTTTCGCCCTACATCGGCACACCCGGCTACCGGCACACTATCGGAATTGCGCGCGTGTGGCACTTCATCAACGTGCATGGCTTCATCCTCTGCGGCCTGTACTTTGCGGCCATGCTCTTCAGCAGCGAGCAGTGGAAGCGCCTGGTGCCCACCTCGGCCACGGTGATTGTGCAGGCCTGGAACACCTGGGTGCACTACGCGACTTTTCATCTGCCTGCCGAGCCCAACGGCTTTTACGGGTACAATGCCCTGCAGCAGATCGCCTACTTCACCGTGGTCTTTGTTTTTGGCCCCCTGGCCATCCTCACCGGCATGGCCATGTCGCCCGCGGTAGTCAATCACTTCTCGTGGTATGCCAAGCTTTTCGGCGGGCGCCAATCAGCGCGTTCCATCCACTTCCTCACCATGCTCAGCTTTCTGGCATTTTTGGTGGTGCACGTCACGCTGGTGGTCATGACCGGTTTCGCGCGCAACATGAATCACATCGTGCTGGGCACGAACGACGAAGGCCATATGGGCATTGTGCTCGGCTTTGTGGGCATCGGCATGGTGGTGTTTTGCTGGATCGCCGCTCACTATCTTTCCTGGTACCAGCCCCGCGCGTTACAACATGCCCTTAAGCTGGTTACCTATCCCATGCAACTGCTCACGCTCAACCGGCTGACACCGCAACAATCGTATACCGAGAAAGACATTTCACCTTACCTCTGGCCCAACGGCAAGCTGCCCATCCGCGAAGATTGGAAGCACCTGGCCGAGACCGGCTTTCGCGACTTCAAGCTCAAGATCGGCGGGCTCGTGGAGAACCCCGTGGAACTCACGCTCGCCGACCTGCGCCGTCTGGGAGAGCGCGAGCACATTGCCATGCATCATTGCATCCAGGGTTGGAGCGGCATTGCCAAGTGGGGCGGAATCCCCATGAAGACGCTTATCGACCTGGTCCGGCCCCGGCCGGAAGTTCGAACCGTGGCTTTCTTCTCTTTTGGCGAAGCGCTCTATGGCGGGCCCTACTACGACACGCAAAGCCTGGAAAACGTGCTCAAGCCGCAATGCCTTCTGGCCAGCGAGATGAACGGGGAGCCATTGCTCGAGGTCTATGGCGCTCCGCTGCGGTTGCGTGTTGAAAACCAGCTTGGCTACAAGATGGTCAAGTGGATCGAGCGCATTGAATTTGTCGAATCGGAAAAGAAGCTGGGCAAGGGCGAAGGCGGAAAGAACGAGGACGACGAGTATTTCGACCTTTTGCCCAATATCTAAAAGGGAGCAGGAAGCAGAGTGAGCAGTCGCAGCATCAGTGCCGGTGGCGGAGCGGAGAACCTTGCGGTGTTGCTGGGGCGACTGCGCCTGGCCTGGCTGCTCGACCATTTTCCGCCTCGCGCAGTCTGGGCCTTTTACATCTTCATCAACGGCTTCGTGACCATTGCCTTGCTGGCGCTGCTGGCCGTCGTCACGGGCAGTCCCTTTGTCTTTCCCTCGCTCGGGCCCACCGCTTACCTGCTGTTCATTGCGCCGCTCCAGGCAAACTCCAGTCCCCGAAACACCATTCTCGGTCATGCCATTGGACTCATCTGCGGCTACGGAGCCTACGCACTGACCGGCGCCGCCAACATGCCCTTCGGCGTCCATCCCGGAGTCTACTGGCCAAGGATCTTCGCCGCCGCGCTATCGCTCTCGGCCACCGGCGCATTGATGGTGCTGCTGAACGCCGATCATCCGCCCGCGGGCGCAACCACGTTGATCGTCTCACTGGGCATCATTTCCAAGCCGAAGTCGCTGGCGATCATTGAGGTAGCGGTCTTCCTGCTGGTGGCGCAAGCTCTCGTCATCAACCGCCTGGCCGGAGTTCCGTATCCGCTCTGGAAGCTTCATCGTCCCGGAACGGAGCCCAATCAGCGGCAGAACTGACTCGCGAATGCGGTCTCCTGTATAGCGTAAGGAATGCTTCTCACCCTGACAGGCGGCTGGTTGGCTTGCTCGAGAGTGTTTCGAGGAGGTGAAATCTTGGGCCACTTGAAAGCGCAATCCCGTCCACGGAAAGGCGAAAATTCTCGCAAGAAACAGACCTCTCGCTCAGGATATTTGCCGAGGGGAACAAATCCTATAACCTATTGATTTTAAAGAATGGTCGGGACGGGCAGATTTGAACTGCCGACCCCTCGCACCCCAAGCGAGTGCTCTACCAGGCTGAGCCACGTCCCGACTGAACGCGAACCGGCCGTTGCGGCAGGCCGGTTTTCAGGGTCAATGGATAGTTTACACCGGCTCGCGCCCGGCCGGTCCTGCTGCGCTCACTCAGCCATCGCCTCGCCGCGGTTCACAATCTCGTCGGCGATCGCCAGCGCCGCCGTGGCCGCCGGGCTGGGCGCGTTGAGCACGTGCAGCGCGCCCGGCTGCCGCGCGAATTGGAAATCCTGCAGCAGGTCGCCCTCGGTGGAAAGCGCCTGCGCGCGCACGCCGCAGCCTCCCTCCATCAGGTCCTCCAACTGGACCTCGGGCACGAGCCGCTGCAATGACCGGCAGAAGACCTTCTTGCTGTAGCGATGCTTCAACTCCTCCCAGCACATGGCGCGATGGCGCAGGAGGAATCTCCAAAATCCTGGGTAGGTGAGCGATTCAAGGGTGTCGCGGAGCGAGAAGTCGCTACGCCGGTAGCCCTCGCGCGCCAGCGCCATGGAGGCGTTGGGCCCGCACTCCACGCCGCCGCGAATCAGCCGCATGAAATGCACACCGAGGAAGGGAAAGGTAGGGTCGGGCACGGGGTAGATCAGGTTCCTCACCAGGTGTTGCCGCTCCGGCTTCAGCAGGTAGAACTCGCCGCGAAAGGGCACAATCCTGGTACCGTCGCGCACACCCGCCAGCCGCCCTACGCGGTCGCACTGCAGCCCCGCGCAGTTGATCACGAACTCGGCCTCGTAGTCTCCGCTGCGCGTCTCAATCAACCAGCCGGCGTTCCGGCGCAGCCGCGTCACCTCCGACTGGAACCGGATCTGGCCGCCGCGCGCGCCGATCTCCCTGACCAGCACCGCGCACACCGCCGCGTAGTCCACGATTCCTTCCTGTGGAACACGAATGCCCGCCACTCCGCGCGCATGCGGCTCGTATTCTCGAATCTGCTCGGGACCCAGCAGTTGCAGCCCCTCAACGCCGTTGGCGGTGCCGCGCTCGAACAGCGCATGCAACCGGGGAATCTGCTCCTCCTCCGTCGCCACCACGGTCTTGCCGCAAATCTCATGGGCCACGCCGTGCTCCTGGCAAAACTCCACCATTCTGCGATGTCCCTCCACGGCCAGGCGCGCTTTCGTCGTCCCCGGCTTGTAGTAGAGGCCGCAGTGCAGCACGCCACTGTTGTGGCCGGTCTGATGCCGGCCCGCGCCGACCTCTTTCTCGAGCAGCGTTACGCGCGTGCCGGGATGCCGCGCCAGCAGACGGTACGCCGTCGCCAGCCCCACAATTCCACCGCCGATAATTGCCACCTTCTTCTGCATCGTGATCAATCCAGATGTCAATCTGACTTCTCTACATTCTCATCGCGCCACAGGAGCAGGGTTCCAACAAGCACAAGAACAATCGGAATCGCGAGCGCCACCCAGCCTCGCGAGTCTACGCGCACCCCGAAGATGAATGAAGTAGGCCAAAACAGAGAGGTGACGAAAGCGATTGCGATGGCCATAAGCGCGCACGCAACGAGCCCGATCAGGCCCGACCCGGCTCCAATCAGAATCCAAGCGATCCGCCGCCTCTTCATGACACTCATCCTACGCCGGCGCACTGCGCCGCAGCCCCGTGCGCGCTCCCCGCTTCGCCTGTTATCGTTTACCTTTGCCCGCGAAGGAGATGCGCAATCTTCCATGTCTCATCCGGTCGTGAAATTTGGCACTGACGGCTGGCGCGGCGTCATCGCCGACGACTTTACTTTCGCCAACGTGCGCGCCGCAGCCGAGGCGATCGCCGCCTACATCCACGCGCAGGAAGATCCGAAAAAGGGCCTCTGCGTGGCCTACGACACGCGCTTCGGGTCAAAAGCTTTTGCGCATGCGTGCGCTGAAGTCGCGGCTGCCACCGGCATCCCGGTCCTGTTTGCCAACGCCATCACGCCCACCCCGGCGCTCAGCTATGGTGTGCGCGAGCGCGGCGCCGCCGGCGGCATCATGATCACCTCGTCACACAACCCCGCGCAATGGAACGGCGTGAAGTACAAAGCGTGGTACGGCGGCTCGGGCAAGCCTTCCATCATGACGGCCATCGAGTCGTATCTCGGCAAGCCTGCACCACGCGCTCCTCAGGCCGCGCCCGTCGAGTCTCTAATTCGGGAGGTCGACTTCCTGCCGTCGTACCTGAAGGCCATCGAGAGCTTCGCCGACCTCGACCTGATCGCCCGCTCCGGCAAGAAATTCTGCATCGACTCCATGTACGGCGCCGGCGGCACGATTCTCTCCGATATCTTTAACCGTATCGGCGTGGCCAACATCGCCATCCGCACCAATCCCGATCCGCTCTTTCCCGGCATCAACCCTGAGCCCATCGAGCCGCACATCCGCGCGCTCGGCGAAGCCACCGTTGCCAACCATTGCGACGCCGGTCTCTGCACCGATGGCGACGCCGACCGTGTGGGCGCGACCGACGAGCATGGCAACTTCGTCGATCCGCACAAGATCTATTCTGTGCTGCTGCAATGGGTGCTGGAGCGCAAAGGCTGGCCCGGCGCCATCACCCGCGCCTTCAACACCACCAAGATGCTCGACCGCATCGCCAAGAAACACGGCCGCGAGCTGATCGAGCACGGCATCGGCTTCAAGTTCGTCTGCGACCTGATGCTGGAGCGGGAAATTCTCATGGGCGGCGAGGAGTCGGGCGGCATCGGCTTCCAGCGCCACCTGCCAGAGCGCGACGGCCTGCTCAACTGCCTGCTGCTGGCCAACGTGATGGCCGAAGAAGGCAAAACGCTCGGGGAACTCGTGACCGCGCTGCAGGCCGAGTATGGCGAGCACCAGTACGGCCGCGTCGATCTGCACATCCCTGACGACGTGAAGAACGCCGCCATCGCCCGCGCCCGCGCGCTTCCCGTCGGCGACCCCGTCTTTGCTGCCATGCCCATCCTGCGCACGGAAACTCTCGACGGAGTGAAGCTCTACCTCGACAATCCCGAAGCCAAAACCAAGCCCAACGCCGCTGAAACCTGGCTACTGCTGCGCGCCAGCGGCACCGAGCCGCTGCTGCGCATCTACACCGAGTCCGGCTCTAAAGAATCCGTCGCCAGGCTGCTTGATTCCGCGAGCAGGTTCGCGCTGGGAAAATAGCCGAGCAGAGCTAGATACTGGGTGCCCCAGGTCTGGATTTTCAGACTTGGGATCGCGCCCGCATTCGATTTGTCATCCTGAACGATGGCCGTTCGCTCCGCGAACGGCCGAAGCCGAAGGATCTGCGGGTGTTTATTTCGCCGGATCCGCAGGAAGCTTCGTTGTCAAACCCTTCGCGCGGTCCCATCGCGCGATTGGTGGGCTGAACAGCGCAAAATCCCTATGGCGTAGCCGGCGATACCCCCTGCGCCGTGCAAGCGCTACGCTCGTACCATGCGGCATGCAGAAAACCTGGATGCAACTCGACGCAAACCGTTTCGCCGGGCTGCGCCGAATCATACGTTTTGTGCGACACGCTCAGACCGCTCTCGCCCTTATAGGGGCCCCAGGGACTCAAATCGAGATAGTAAGACGTCCAATCTCCGCCCGAGGTGTGCTTGCCGACAACCTGGACCTGGTAGGTAGCAGCCGGCCCTCGATCCAACAACGTATCGCCCACCAGGATCAAGCCCGAGCCATAGAACAAAGCGCACGCGACCACGAGCACGTGGAATCGCGGCGTGCGCGGCTCACTGCGGACCAGCGTGTAGAAGGCCGCGAAGAAAGCCAAGGTCACCACAGCCATCGCCGGGAGCAAAGCCCTCAGGGAAACATAATTCGCTTGAATGGCGCCGATAGGCAGCGCTATTGCCGGCACAAGAAGCGCAAGGCTCAGCTCGTTGCGCGGATCGCGTGTCGCTCCTCCCAATGAAAAAAGCAGCGGCTGCCGGTTGAGCCAATAGAGCGCTACAGTGGGAGCGAGCGCCAAAACCGCCGCCGCGGTCAAACGCCATAGTGGTGCTCCGAAAAAAATGCCCGCCCCTGCAATCGCCGCCATCGCGGCCAACGCGATGTTCCACCGCCTGGTGCGCTGAAGCGCGTTCAACCGGTCTTCGGGTGTCGCCCCCAGTTCCTGGTCTTGCTCGATCTTGCTGACCATCCCCTTGCGGTCCTGCTCGTCCAGGTCCGTCAGTTGTTGAAACCACGCGCGTAGCTCGTCGCAGCCTAACCACGGCTGAATCGTGATCGAGCCGCGGCCCTGCTTGAGCAGTAGCTTCCAGTAAGTTCCATTGCGCGAGATGAGGGTGCGAAAGCCCGCCACTTCGCCGAAATCCGCGGACTGCCGTTTGAATGCGCCGTACAATTCGATGCGCGTTCCATCGAACACCAGCCGCGAACGCAGTGCCAAAGCCAACAGATAAATCCCGAGCGCCAGCGGTAGGATTCCCAGGCACGCGAGTGCACTGTATTTTGTCTGCTGAGCCAAAAGATACGCGATATAGATCCCGATGCCGCTGCTAAAAAGGCCAGCGAGAACATAAAGGCCCCTCAGCCAGCCCGGTATCCGGTACTCACGCCGGCCCGCATCGATTGCCTGCATCGATTGACCTCGCTTTCCGGGGGACGGGGTGAAGATATTCTACCTGCTGCACTGTGAAGCCGCCGCGACCGTCGCCCGCTTGCCTACCTGCACCGCGAAGCGGCTCGGCCATCCGCGAGATTCACTTCAAGGGCAATGACTGCCATGCTTGCGGCGCTGCGCACGCCGTGCGCTCATACCATGCCACACGTACGAGCCCGGGATGAACTGCGAAGCAGACCTCATCGCCGGCGTGCGTGCGCTGATATTCATCCTGTGACACAGTCACACTGTTTTCGTCGCGGAATGGGCCCCAGGGGCCAAAGTCCAGGAAATAAACCGTCGAATTGCTATCTGTTGTCGTGTGCATGCCTGCGACTTGTACCTCATAGGTCTGAGGCTTGGCGTGATCGAGAAGCGTATCGAACGCCGGCATCAGACCAAATCCATACATGACGCCAAGAACGGGAACCACAACGTGGAAACCCGGGCTCTGAGGTCTCTTCCTTCCAAGCAGGTAGAAGCCGAGGATGAATGCCATCGAACCGGCGGCAATCCATGGCACAAACGCTGTGAGAGAAACAAAGTCTCGCCCGATCGCTGTGAAGGTCAGCCCCATGCCGGAAGCAAGAGCTGCAGGCCAGAGATTCGTGCGAGGGTCTTTCTGCCACGCATCCATGGCAAAGAGGAGCGGCTCCCTCTTGATCAGATAGAGCACCAAGATGGGGGTGAGGGCCAGAACCACCGCTGCGCCCAGACGCAACTTGCCGGCAGCAGCCACCGCGACAACGGCCGCGGTAATAACCGCTGCGGTCAGCACAATGTTCCACCGCCGGGCGCGCTGCAACGCATTCAACCGGTCCTGGGATGTTGCTCCGAGTTCCTGATCCTGCTGAATCTCGGTGAACAGCACCTGGCGATCCCGTACGTCCAAATCTGGCAATTGTTTTAACCACGCTCGCAGTCCATCGCAGTCAACCCACAGCTGGATGGTGATCGTCCCGCGGCAATGTTTCAGCTCCAGTTTCAAGACCGTGTAACTATTCAATCCCGATACGCCTGGCATGCGGACGGTGCGGTAGCCCTCGACTTCGCTCAAATCCAGGGACCGCTCGCGAATTGCGCCACGCATCGCGATGCGTGACCCGTTGATCACCAGCCGCGAACGCAGCGCCAGCGCCAGCATATAGAATCCGGGTACCAGCAGAAAGGCAACCAGCATTAGCGCAACAATCGCCGAATGTGCTTGTGTCCACGCCTGCCACGCAAAGACAACGCCCAGGCTGATGAAAAGCAGCCCAAGGAAGAGATAGGTGAGTCGTGGCAGCTCCTTCAAACGATACTCATGACGGCTCGGGCCGATTGCCTGCATCGTTTGACCTCGCTTCAAGGGGGGAAATCCGGGGGTGAAGCCATTCTACCGTTTCCCTACGAAACCACCGCCACTTTCGCGCGCTTGCCAAGGCGCACCGTCAGCCGCGGCGCAAACGGGATCAGCAGGGACTCGACGACGACGCCATCCACGCGCGCTGCTTTCTCGGCGATCTTGCGATTGGCCTCGGCTCCGCTTGCGGCCAGCCCAATCGCAACCAACAGCTTTGGTAGTCGAATCTGCTTCGAGCCTTCCGGACCGGCCACGTCTGCATAGGCGACGGCTACTTCCTCGAGATCTTCCGCCGTTGCCTTCTGCTGAAACATCCGCGCCCAGTTTTCATCCGCGCTCTGCGCCGCCGCCTCGCCGTGGAATCCCGCCGTGATCATTCGCGCCAGTTTTTTCTTGGTTTCCATCGGATGCAGCTTGCCCGCTGCAACTTCCGCACGCATCTGCTCAATCTCCGAGCCGCGAAGATCGGTCAGCAAAAGAAAATACTTCCACATCAGCTCGTCACTGATGCTCATCAGCTTGCCGTACATTTCGCCGGCCGGCTCGTTGATGCCGATCGCGTTGCCCAGCGATTTCGACATCTTCTGCACGCCGTCGAGGCCTTCGAGAATCGGCGTCATCAGTACGATTTGCGGCTTCTGCCCATAGTGCCGCTGCAATTCGCGCCCGCACAGCAAATTGAACTTTTGATCGGTGCCGCCCAGCTCCACGTCGCACTCGAGGCACACAGAGTCGTATCCCTGCATTACTGGGTACAGCAGTTCGTGCAGACTGATGGGCTGCTCCTCCTGGAAGCGCTTGTGAAACTCGTCGCGCTCAAGCATCTGGCTCACGGTAAAGTGCGCTGTCAGCCGCACCGTGTCTTCGTAGCCCAGCTTGCCGAGCCACTCGCTGTTGTAGCGCACCTCGGTGGCTTTCTCGTCGAGAATCCGAAACACCTGCTGCTTGTAGGTCGCCGCGTTCTCGTCAATCTGCTCGCGCGTGAGCGGTTTGCGCGTCACGTTGCGCCCCGTGGGGTCGCCGATCAGCGACGTGAAATCGCCGATGAGAAAAATCACCGTGTGCCCGAGCTGCTGAAAATGCCTCAGCTTGCGCATCAGCACCGTGTGCCCCAGGTGCAGATCGGGCGCCGTGGGATCGAAACCCGCCTTCACGCGCAGCGGCCGTCCTGTCTTGCGGCTTTCGTCCAGGCGCTCGCGCAAGTCGGAAACGCGGATGATCTCCGCCGCGCCCTTTTCGAGCAGATCCAACTGTTCGTCTACCGGCAAAAATGAACTCATGAGTGCTTCCAGTATAAATTCCGGCGCTTTTGAGCCTGTAGCTCGCGGCCGGTAGCCAGTAGTTTCATCTCATAGAGATGGCCTGCTTGTTTTCGGCGCAAGCAGCAGGCTGCAGGCTACAAGCTGCCGGCCGCTTCTAGAACGCCATTCCCGTCCACCGCGTCGCTGCCGCCAGCCCGCGCTCGCTTTTCTTCAGCTCCATTTCAAGCCGCGCCACCTTGCAGCTCAATTGCTGATTCTCAAGAAGCAGATCGGCCACCAGCGTCAGCATACGCTGGTGTTGCACCGCAAGCGGCAACACACCCAGGGCCGGCTGCCGTGCTTCGTTGCCGGTTGGCGCCTTTGCCGCCGCCGCGGTTTTTGCTTCCAGTGTCTCCATTGACTCTCTGCCTTATTCACGTTTCAGCCAGCGTCCCGCCGGCACCATGGTCGAAGCGATTGCGCCGCACCCGCGCTGACTTGCTTCTTTTCACGTCTGGTCAATGGCCCGCGCCGCCGCATCCAGAGCTTCAGCAATCCTGCTCACCTGCTCGGCACTCAAGTCGCCGCGCCCCACGCGCATCCTCAGCGCGTAGCGCAGGTTCATCAGGGCGCGCATGATCTGCGGGGAGCGCCCGCGTCCAAATACCTTGCGCGCCTGCTCCATGCGCCCGAAGATCGCCTTCACCGTCGCGCTGTTGGCCTTCAAATACTCCTTGCCCTGCTCCGTTGCCGCGTACAGCTTCTTGTTGCCCTCCGTCGAGGAAACCGCCAGTTCTTCCTCCTCCAGCATGGTGAGGGTCGGATACACCACTCCCGGGCTCGGGGCATATCCGCCCGAAAGCCGCTCTTCAATTGCCTTGATGATCTCGTAGCCGTAGCTCGGCTTTTCGGCAATCAGTTGTAGAATCACCAGGCGCAAATGGCCGCTCGAGAAAAACCGTTCGCGCCCGCCGCCGAATCCGTGCTCGAATCCTTCCCAGCGGCCGCCGAACCCGCCATGCCGGTGACGATGCCGCTCCTCGCCGCCGCAACCTCCCTCATGTTCTCTGTGCATCTCTTTCCAATAACCAAGCATCTTTGTTTCTCCTCATTTGCCTTAGATGTATCTTTCGATGCATCCAAGATATATCTTACGATATATCTAAAACAGCTCTTTGTCAAGCGCTCCAGCGAAATTTTTGCGTGCTTCTGCCTCACGGTATAATCGCCTCAATGCAGCGCATTGCCCGCCAATTCGGCGCCATCGCCCGCGCGGCGGCGGCTGCGGCGGCTCCCGCCGCCTAGACTCCTGCCTCATTTCATCCCCAGGTCGCAGTTCTTAGTTCGCAGTTCGTAGTTTCGAGCTGTGAGCTTACGTCTGACCACTGATCCCCGATCACTGACCACTGTATTCTGGAGTCACCATGGAAGAGTTCTCCCGCATTCAGCGCCTGCCGGCTTACGTCTTCAACATCACTACCGAGATGAAGACCGCGGCGCGCCGCCGTGGCGAAGACATCATCGACTTCGGCATGGGCAACCCTGACGGCGCTACGCCCAAGCACATCGTCGACAAGCTCGTTGAAGCGGCCCTCAAGCCGCCCACGCACCGCTACTCGGTCTCGCGCGGCCTGCCGCGGCTGCGCAAGGCCATCTGCAACTGGTACCAGGCGCGCTACGGCGTCGAACTCGACCCCGAGACCGAGGCCATCGTCACCATCGGCTCCAAGGAGGGCATCGCCCACCTGTGTCTCGCCATTCTTGATTCGCGCGACACCGTGCTCGTTCCCAATCCCTCCTACCCCATCCATATATATGGCCCCGTCATCGCCGGCGCGCACATCATCAGCGTTCCCGTCCATAACCAGGAAAACTTCCTGGCGCAGCTCGAGGAACTCATCCCGCGCATGACGCCGCGCCCCAAGGCGCTCATCGTCAACTTCCCGTCGAACCCGACGACGGAATGCGTCGATCTGCCCTTTCTCGCGCGCCTCGTGCAACTCGCCCGCGAGCATGGCTTTTATCTCATCCAGGATTTGGCCTACGCCGACATCGCCTTCGATGGCTATCGTCCGCCCAGCGTGATGCAAGTGCCCGGCGCCAAAGATGTTGCCGTCGAGTTCTTCACGCTGTCGAAGAGCTACAACATGCCGGGATGGCGCGTCGGCTTCATGGTCGGCAACCAACGCCTCGTCGCTGCGCTGGCGCGCCTCAAGAGCTACTTCGACTACGGCACCTTCACGCCCATCCAGGTGGCCGCCATCGCCGCGCTCGAAGGGCCGCAGGAGTGCGTGGGCCAGATCTGCGACACCTATCGCCGCCGCCGCGACGTGCTCGTTGAAGGTCTCAACAAGGCCGGATGGCAGGTTGCCTCGCCCAAGGCGACGATGTTCGTATGGGCAAGAATTCCCGAGGCGTATCGCGAGCTGAAGTCGCTGGAGTTCTCGAAGCTGCTGTTGACCGACGCGAAGGTGGCCGTGTCTCCGGGCATTGGCTTCGGCGACCACGGGGATGGCCACGTCCGCTTCGCTCTCATCGAGAACGAGGAGCGGACGCGCCAGGCGCTGCGCGGCATCAAGCCGATGCTGGCGAAGGGCGTGGTGCCTGCGTAGCGAGGCAGGGGTGGCCCATCCCAGGGATGCTATCCCATCGCGAGCCGGGCGGGGTGCCGGGCCGGCTACTTGGCGGTTGGCGCCATCGCCCGGCAGGCGGCATCGAATTCTGAGCGGTCGGCCCAGCGCAGGGTTACCGTGGCATGGTCGATGAGCATGCCTGACTTGAAGGGATGCCCCTGCTCGTTGGGGCGGTCCAGGACCAGCTCCTGGCCGCGCCACATTCCGGTCATGTCGAAGAAGCCGCGGTCGTAGTAGTTGGCCCACGGCTTGCGCCACTCCAGCAGCCGGAAGGAGAAGAGATTGTCGGTGGCATTGGAGTAGGCGCCATACATGCTGCCGCTCACGTCCATGCGCTCCTCATTGCCCGGCGCCACGCAGAGGTATCCAACGCCCTGCAGGTCGGCGCGAAAGCGCTTGCCGTCGAGTGGAAGCCGGCCGGTGCTGCCCTTCGGCATTCCCGGGAAGAACATCAAGTACAGGGGATAGGTTTTTCCATCCTTCGACAGCACTGAGCCGGTGCCGTGCCAGTAAAGCAGCGGGGTGGAGCGGCCGCCGATATGCAGCGCCCAGGGATACATGACTACGGTCAGCCCCCAGACGCACACAACACCGATCACGGCCAAAATGAACAGCTTGGTCAGGCAACCACCGAGACATCCAAGACAGCTGCCGCGTTTAGGCATGGGCAGAGTATATCCCGCAAGACGGCGCGGTGCGGGCGCCGTTTGGGGCAATTTGAAAAATCATGGGGCCGGGCCTGAAGGCCGCGGGTTATCAGGTGCGGGGTTTCAGGGGCCTGAAAGGCCCCTGCTCCCTCGAATTCAGATCAGTTGTGTTGAAGCGGCTTATTTGTAGGCGCCGTCGGTACGCAGCAGGTCGTCGCGGTGCGCGCTCGAGTCGGTGGCGGAGGCGAAAGTCTGGATGGCGAGCGGGTGGTCCTTCTGGGTGGCCAGAATGGCTGCGCGAGCTGTGTCGAGGCCTTCCGGCGTGGGCGTGAGAATGACAATCATAAACTCGCCAGGCGCCTCGGTGTGGATGGCCATGGTGTCGATTTCGTATTCCAGGATGCTGCCGTCGGCGAGAAGTTTCTCGAGGGAAGGCGCGATCAGGTGCGCGCTCAAGTTCTCGAGCGTGCTGTCGGGCGCATCGGGCCGGAGCCTGTATTCGAGCACGAGGGTGTATGCGTTCTTGAAAGACGAGCCAGGTTTCCAGTTGTAGTAGGTGGCCTGCCAGATTTCGTCCCAGTGCTTGGCGTTGTTGAGAGCGGCCGAGTCAGGCGGGGTGGCGGCGCGCGCCTGCTCCAGCACTTTGACCAGACCGGCCAGCGACATAGACGACCACCAGGTGTCGTGTGTCGAGCCGTCGGCCGTGTGCACGAGGGTGGTGTCGTTGCCATACCCGACCAGCGTGCCGTCGGCGAAGGCCTTTTGCAGGATCGGGGTGGTGGCAGAGCCCACTTTTTCGATGTCGGCCCAGTTGGCGCGGGGAACCTGCCAGTTAGCCACGTAGGAGAACATCGGCGGCTTGGGTTTGACCTCGGGCATTTGCGCGGCGACGGGCAGGGCACAGAGCAGCAGGGCCGCAAGGGCACACAGCCCCGCCAGGAGGGAACAAAGTCTTCTGTTCATTTCGATCTCCAGTTTTTGCGATTTGGCCAGTGATGCTCTGAGGGAAGCCTGGCAGAGCGCAGTATAGCGCACGAGAGCAAGGAGCAAGGAGCGAGGGAACGAGAAGGCAAGGGTTAAGGACTAAGGACTAAGACTAAGGACTAAGAACTAAAGAGCAGGGAACAGGGCGCAAGATGATTGGGAGGCGAGATGCTGCGAAATCTGCGTGGCGCTCACCAGAGCAACGGCACAAGGCGCCAGCGGGTTTGCGCGCAATACCCGGTGTAGCCTGGCAGCTCCGCGCGCAGAACCTTCTCCTCGTCCAGAATGCGCAGCACGTAGATGGGCGCGAACAGCAGGAAAGCCGGCACCGCGACATACGATCCCAGCGCCAGCAGCGAGAAAATGAACATCACCACGGTGAACGCGTACATGGGATGCCGTACGAAGCGATACGGCCCGGTGGTGATCACCTTCTGGCCTTCCTCAACGCGGATGGTGCGCCCGGCATAGCGGTTGGTCCACATCACCCATCCCATGCCAAATTCTGCCCCGAGCATTAAGGCCAGCGAGAGCACCACCAGCCATATCGGCTCCGCGCCCAGCCATCGCCGGGACCACCCCAGCCGGTGATCGAAGCCCGGCAGCATGAAGATGCCCAAAAGCAACAGGCCCCCGAAGCGGAGGATCAGAGCCTGCTCGCGTCTCTGCTCTTTCGCCGGCAGCCGCCGCTTCACCAGTTGCGGGTCGGTCTTGAGAAAAAAGAGAAACGCCGTCATGGCGAAACCGACGTACACGGCCAGTAATGTCCATCCCTGCCACCAGCGCAGCGTCCCCGCAGGCAGAAAGAGAATGGCAATGACCAGCAGCGACATGAGCAGGAAGCGCAACGCGACCTGTGCTCCCAGGTGACGGGCGGCTATTTCAGGAGGCTTGACGGAAGAAATGGGAGTTGCGCTTGCCTGCGGCATCGCTGGACTCTCCTTTCAGAATCCCGCTCTGACTGCGCAGGCAGTATAATCTGCTTTTTCGGCCGCCGAAGTGTGCCGCAACACACGGGGGAGTGAAAAATGCGGAAACAGCGCGTCAAAATGCCGGCAGGAGGACTCGTATCAACGGAGAATTGCACTGATGTTGCTGCAAATTCCGCAAGCGGCTTGCAAAAAAACTCACAATGCACCAGCTCTGGTGAAATCCACAAATTTACTTAGTTTTTGCACTTGCATCCACAGATTCAGCAGAAGTACTGTCTCATTCAACTGATGACCCTGTGGGGCATCGGAGCTGATTGCCGGAACGGTTGACGGAATGAAAAGCCGATGAGAGTCGGAAGATCGCCGGCAGCCCAGCCAGAGGGTGAAACCTGGGGCGAAAGCCGCAGAGGGATCGCTGGCAGCGCCAGAAGATGCAAAAGCCGACGCAAGTCGGAGGTTGTTTGAGCTGGTAGATCCGGAGGTTGCACGAACCGGTGGCAAGCGAATACTCATCGACGGCGCAGCCGGCGATGCAAGGTTCGGCTGAAGCTAGGGGTGCAGCAAAGGCCCAGCCGGAGGTAGAAACGCGCTGCGCAAGCGGTGCGAGTCGAGACTGGTAAAGCCGGAGGGTGGAACAGCCGATGCGAGTCGGAGGTTCGCCGCCGGTTTGGCAAAGAAGGGGGCAGCAGCCGGTGAAAGCCGGGGGCTGCGGCAGCGGATGGCGCAAGCTTGAAGCTGCAATACCGTCCGGTGCAAGCCGGAGGGTATTCAACCAGCCGAGCTGAAGGATCAGAATTCGGTGCGAATCGGAAGGTCGGCCTCGACCTTGCCGGGGGGAGGGACGCCAACGCAAGTTGGAAGGTCATCCTTCGGTCGATTGGAAGCGCGTAACAGCCGATGCGAGTCGGGGGTTAGCCACTGGTCGAGTTGAGGAAGCGGCGCCGATCCGAGCCGGGCAAGTTGGCCACCGGTCGAGCCGGAGTGCAGGCAGCCGACGCAAGTCGGAGGTTCTGTGCCGGCGCAGCCAGGGGACGCGACGCCAGCGCGAGCTGGAGGGTTGGCCGCTGGGGGAGCTGGAGGACGCAACGCCGGCTGTACTGCAGGATTATCAAGATTGAAACGCCAGAGGCTTCGGTCTCTGGCGTTTTCAATTTACGGCACCTTTTGCTCCTATCTCTTCTTCACTCCCATCGCTCTTTTCACTCGCCACTCTTCTCCCGGTTTCGCACTCACGTCCTCGATCGCAACAGGCAGCGCCGATCGGATTACACTGAATACCGAGAGACTCCCATATGAGATTTCGATTTTCGGGAACGGCGTTGAGCGTGATTCTTTTTGCTGTGCTGTGCGTCGGGAAGAACCACGTTTACGCCGCCGGCCAATGGGCGGCGCCGCCGGCGTCAAGCGCCTCATCGATACCTACCGGACAACTCATACAGCCCGACGAGTTGAACCGGCTGCTGCAGACCCCCGCCGCCGAAGCGCCACTCATCCTGCAGGTGGGCTCGCGCATGATGTTTGCGCAGGCGCACATCCCGAGGTCGGAATATGCCGGGCCGGGCTCGCAGGACGCCGGTCTGGATGGATTACGCCAGAGAGTTGCGCAGCTGCCGCGCAGAACGTTCATCGTGCTCTACTGCGGGTGCTGCCCGTGGAACCGCTGCCCCAATGTGGCGCCTGCCTACAAGCTTCTGCACGACATGGGATTCTCGCGGGTGAAGGTCTTGTATATTGCCAATAATTTCGGCGCCGACTGGGCCAACAGGGGATTTCCGGTTGCGAGCGGTCAATAATCTTGCCGGACGGCGAGGCCGCGCCGGGCGATTCCTGGTGGCTGCTGCTTTTGGGATCGCGGGCGCGCATTTGACGTTGGCGGCGGACAGCCTGCTCAACAAGAAAGCACCTGAGTTCGCAGTCAACGATTTCAGCGGCCAGACGCTGCGGCTCGCTTCGTTCCACGGCAAGGTGGTGCTGCTCAACTTCTGGGCTACCTGGTGCGCGCCCTGCCAGGTGGAGATGCCGGTCTTCGCCGATTGGCAGGAGCGATACAGGCCGCAGGGATTTGAGGTGATCGGCATTTCGATGGATGACGATGCCGCGGTGGCGCGCCGGCTGGTGAAGAGACTCAAGCTGAATTACCCCACGGCAATGGGCGACGAGCGTCTGGGCGCGCTCTACGGCGGGGTCCTGGGGTTGCCTTTGACATTTCTCATTGACAGAAACGGCGTGATCCGCGCGCAGTTCCAGGGCGAAACCGATCTGAATTCCATCGAGAGGCGTGTCAGAGAACTGCTTATGCAGCCCCAAGCAGAACCATAAGCTGCTCGCTGCGGTGCTGCGGATGGCGATGCGCCCTGGTTGGGTGGCGCCTGGATCCTTTGATCCATGCCGCGCGCCTATAATCCTATTTTCAGCATTCCAACCCACTTCGGGCCGGGGAGAACGATCGTGCCCAACGTCCTTGTGCCTACGCCGCGGGGCAAGATGCCCTCTTGGTTTGCGGTCCCAGCGACTTCTGCTGCCGCTCCCGGTGTAGTGGTGATTCATGACGTTTTGGGCATGACCCGGGACCATCGCAACCACGCGAACTGGCTTGCGGAGGCCGGATTTCTGGCGCTTTCGATCGATCTCTACCACCGGGGAGGATTGCTTCTCTGCCTGCGTCAGGTGATCCGCGACTTGATTGCGCGAACCGGCCCGGCCTTCGACGATGTGGAAGCCGCGCGAAGCTGGCTTGCCGCGCAGCCGAACTGCACGGGCAAGATCGGCGTGATTGGCTTCTGTATGGGCGGCGGGTTTGTGTTGCTGCTGATCTCGGGGCATGGCTTTTCGGCGGCCAGCGTGAACTACGGCGGACCGCTGCCGGCCGATTTTGAGAGCTTTCTTGCTATGGCTTGCCCAGTGGTGGGCAGTTACGGCGGCCTGGCCAAATGGGAGCGGGGCGTGGCCGATCAGCTTCAACGGGCGCTCGACCGGGCCCTGGTGACGAACGATGTGAAGGAGTATGCCCGCGCTGGCCACAGCTTCATGAACAACCACCGAGGCTACGGAATCATCAAGCTGCTACGCTATAAGGCGATCGGATTCAACGAAGAGGCAAACCGGGACGCCCGGCAACGGATTGTCAGATTCTTCCGGATGCACCTTGGAGGAATGCGAGGGTGAGCGTATCCCAGCGTAGTGTCATTGAAGTTTGTCGAGACATCCGGCGCCCGGAAATGCAGGTCGCGGTTCGACTGCAATGATCCGCCGCGGAAGATTTTCCTTCGGGCGGGCTTTCGACGCGTTCGCTGCGGTGAACCCACTAAACGACAGAGAAAAGCCCTGACTTTTCAAAGACGGATTCATTCGGCCGGTTCTAGCTGCGCGAAAGCGGCAGCCCCGCGCGCTCGGCGATGAGCTGTGCCACTTTCTTAGGGCGGTAGAAGCAGTTCGAGGTGAAGGTCACGGTGCTGGTGTCGGTGCTCAACACGGTGAATTTCGGTCCTTTGGGGACGCGCTTGTAGTGCACCGCGGCGATTCCGTTCCACGGCACAAAGATCGGGTGGGAGTTCCTTGTGCCGCCAAGCTTGAAGTGCACGCCGAAGCTGTCGAGGAAAACCGAGCAGTAGGCCATCGCCCATCCCTGTCTCCACAGGAAGATGTAGCTCACGGCCATCAGCCACGCTCCAAGGGCCATCATCGCCGCGGCTGCAAGCCGGTCGAACGTGAGCGCGTGCAGGGGAAGCAGGAACGAGCAGGCCACCAAGGTCATCCAAGCCGACAACCCGAACGCCGCGGCGCTTCCCAGGAATGTCAGCGCAACCAGAATCCTGCTGTTGCGCACCCGCAGCGGGCGCACGCGCAGCGACTCGCGCTGCTGCTCAAAGCCCGCAGCCTGAACCAGAATCTGCTCTTGCACTTCGATCACGACGCAACCTCCTCCGCCGAGGACTCCCTTCCTGCTCCAGCTCCAAGCTGGCTTGCAGGGATCCCTGTCGTTTTTATTGCGCGCCGTGACGATGACAGCCACCCAGCGCCGCGCAGTTTTCAGGCGCGGTTCCATGCCCAATAGAGGCAGGAAATGGGGAGGAAGCTAGGAAGGCACACCGGCGAGGGAGGACCGGCGGCAGATACTTCAAGCTACATGATTCACAATCTACGTGCAAGTTAAGAATCGGTGGTTTCGCTTTCTTTTCTCTGGCCAATTTTCAGACAGTTGGTTACTTCCAGGTGCTTCGCAGGTTCCGGGGCGCCGGCCATACCGGTCAAACCCCTCCGCACTTTCCGGCCAGAACGGCGCAATTCGCTGGGCGCTAGTTCGGCGACGGCCTGTCGATATGGTCGATCACCAGCACGTCGACGGGTGCCTTGGTGGCCTCAAACTTGAGGCCGAGCTGCTCCTGGACCGCGGTGAACAACCCCGGCGGCGCGTTCGGGTCTGACGGCTGCGCTCCTTCCGGCGCCCATCGCAACCTGAAATCGAACCTGCCCGCGAGCCCCGTTTGATCGGCTGCCGGCCTATCCGACACCATTCCCATAACCCAGACAAAATCGGCCATGGTAACGTTGGTTGCCTTCAGCGTAATCGCCTGCGAATTCCATTCAGTAAAGGTCGTGTCGGACTGCCCTTTTGGATCGCCGAGACTCTTCGAGAGTTTCGGTCCGTCCTTCCCGATGTGGAGTGCGTAAACGGAGAGCGGTCTTGTCTCATGATGGAAGGCCAGATTGAATCGGGACGAAAGGATCCCGCGATACATGTCCTTCATCTGATTCGTATTTGGTTCGCCGATCAAGTCGGGCACGCCATCCACGTCGTACCTGTCAGTGCCAAGCCAGCCCGGACCGTCCACGATTTGCCGCACGTGGAGTCCATAAGCAAACGAGATGATATCGCCGACGGTTTCGTTGTCGCAGGAAATGCGGCGTCCGTTGCTATGAAAGCCCTTGTTGCCCCAGCCGGGGTCGGTCGGCTTGATAGTCGCCACTTCAAACTCCGGCGTGGCATCGGGCGGCATGTGATCCGTCGGTTTGGGAAGCGCCCACGCGCTGTCACCGCTGGCCCGCGCCAACACCAGGGCATAGGAGGCTTCGCCCTGTTTCAAGCTGCCGGTGATCGATTTGCTGTCGGCGCTCATCTTGCCTGCAAAGCTGCCGTCGGGAGGGATCACAAACCGGAGCGCCATTCCGTCGAAAGCGAGCGAGTTCACCTCTGACTCGCGCGCCCCTCCGGGCCCCATGGTGTAGAAAACCCCCTGCCACGCGGCCCCGTCGCCCTGGCCGTGATCGGCCTGCGAGATTTGCAGGATGATTCGGAAACCTCGTCCGGCTTCGACATTCCCTTGCCAATTCCCGCTCAGATCCGGGGTATTCTGGGCGGCGAGCGAACCGGCGCAGCTGGCCCATAAGACAAGTGCGGTGAAGGTGGCGAGGCCCGCGCAGCCTGGCCGGCGCTCGCTCCCGCCTGCTTTTTGGGCCTTGATTTTGTCTGCCATTCGACCAAGCCCCTCTCGACAGCCCAATAATCTACCACGCTTCCAAAGAACCCGATGTGATTGCGGTCAAATCTCTCAGAGATAATAAAAAGAGAGAACGTCGAACGCACAGCCTCGCCGGAAAGGATTCGTTCCCCTGATCCTCGACAAGTTCAAACTCACGGGGAAAAACGCGCTGGTCACGGGCTCATCGCGCGGGCTGGGCGCAGCCATCGCCATCGCCCTGGCGCAGGCCGGCGCCAATGTGGCGGTTCACGGCTCCAGCGCGGCGCCCAAAGCCACGCAGCACAAGATCGAGGCCACAGGCACAAAATCCATTGCTCTGGCGGGAAACGTGGGCGATGCCAAGGTGTGCGCGCGTCTCGTCGAAGAAACCGTGAGGCACTTCGGCGCCATCGATATTCTCGTGAACAATGCGGGCATCATCCGGCGCGCGCCCGCGGCCCAGTATTCCGAGGAAGACTGGCTGGCGCTCATCGACGTCAATCTCTCCAGCGTTTTTCGCCTCACCCAGCACGCCGGGCGGCACATGCTGGCGCGAGGACGCGGAAAAATCATCAACATCGCTTCGCTGCTCACCTTTCAGGGCGGGATCCTGGTGCCCGCATACGCCGCGGCCAAGGGTGGCGTGGGCCAGCTGACCAAGGCGTTTGCGAACGAGTGGGCTGGGAAGGGCGTCAACGTGAACGCCATTGCGCCCGGCTACATGGACACCGACAATACCGAAGCGTTGCGCAAGAATCCGGAGCGCGCGCGGCAGATTCTGGAGCGCATTCCCGCCGGCCGGTGGGGAATGCCCGAGGACCTTGGCGGCGCGGCCGTCTTCCTCGCTTCGGCCGCGAGCGACTATGTGCACGGCCACGTTCTGGTGGTGGACGGGGGATGGCTGAACCGGTGAAAAGCGGGGGACAGAGAATAGGAAACAGGGAGTAGGGAATAGGGAATGGGGACTAAGAGGGGACTGAGGACTTCGGGATTGAGGGCGGGGGGACTCCAGGCCATGGAGTAAGGGGCCTACGGGTGGGGTGCTCGAGGGTTTACCTTGGAACTCGTAGGGCTGAAAGCTGATAGCTGACGGCTGAAAGCTTGAGCCAGGAAGCGGCCATGAGCGATACCGGAGTCATCTACACGGCAACCGATGCCACCAAGACCACCACCCCCGAACCGGGCATGGTTCGGCAGGTGCTGGCCTGGAGCCCCCACCTCATGCTCGTTCGCCATACATTCGAAAAAGGATGGAGGGGTGCACGCCACAGCCATCCTCATCATCAAATGGTTTATGTAGTTCGGGGCCACATTCGTTTTCAGGCCCAGGGCAGGAGCTGGGAGATGCGAGCCGGTGACAGCCTGGTCGTCGACGGCGGCATCGAGCACGAAGCCTCGGCCAGTGAGCCCTCCGAGGTGCTCGACATTTTCACGCCCTATCGCCAGGAGTACGCCTGAGCTGAACTGTCCGGGCCGATCCTTTCTCTCATCCATCCAGCCTGAATGGCTTTGGAGGTTATCGAAATGACGACGATGAACATGCGATGGATTGCCATGCTGGCGCTCGCCAGCGCTTGCGGCGCGGCTTCGATTGCGCAGCCGCCTCCGCCCAATGAAGGTATCATCGGCATCGCCCACATCGCCTTTCGCGTCAGCGACCTCGACCGCGAGATTGCCTTCCTGGGCAAGCTTGGCTATGAAGAGGCCTTTGCCATGACCAACGCCGGGAAAACCAACGAGGTCTTTATCAAAATCAACGACCGCCAGTTCATTGAGCTCTATCCGCAAACCAATCCCCCGCAGTCTCTGGGCTGGATGCACGTCTGCTACGAGGTGGGCGATCTGAATGCGCTCGAGAGGTACTACGTCTCCACCGGCCTCAAACCCTCGCCGGTGCAAAAGGCCGCGGCCGGCAATCTCATCTCGCACATGATGGATCCGGAGGGCCGGGTTACCGAGTTCACCCAGTACATGCCCGGCTCGCGCCACACTCTCGACCGCGGCCAGCACCTCGGCATGGGGCGCGTCTCCACGGAGCTGATTGGTTTTGACTTGCCGGTCCGCGAAGGCGCAGCGATGAAGGAGTTCTACTCCGACCTCGGCTTTGAGGCCGAAGACACCAACGGCAACGTGCGTCTGACCACGCCAGGGGCTCCCGATCTGCACATCGAGTTGCATCCGGCGCGTCCCAGCTCCATGCCGCAATTCCTCTTTCCGGTGGCCGACGCGCGCCGCACCACGGAGGCATTGAAATCCGCCAGCGTCAATGCCCAGCGCGATGACAAGCTGGTCTTCGTGCAGGATCCCGACGGCAATAAATTCGTCTTCCTCGAAACCGGCGGGGATCACAAAGGAAGCGTTCTTCCGTGGAAACATTAGGGCGGGCAAGGAAGCGCATCGAAGCAATACGTCACCAGGTGACCGCGGATAACAGAACGGGCGGCCCGGCGTTGGTTCCGATAACGTTGGTCTTGATCACCACTTCGATATTCTTGTTCTCCCAGCCGCGCGGCATTCTTGCCGCCAGCTCTGCGAGATGTTCAGGGGACTGCAAGAACTCACCCGCGGCTTCGGTTCCGTAAGGTCCAATTCCGGCAACCACCATCACGGGGCACTCCGTTGTGGGGTCGAAATAGCGCGCCACGATGGCGTAGTCGGTAGTAATGGAAAGATAGGGCCTGGAGCTGTCAACCTCCCAGCCCGTCGACCGCGGGTTTGTTGCATCGTCAATGCTCTGCGTGCCGTCGGGCGCAAACGTAAAGTGAAACCGGAGCGGAGCGGTCAGGCGCAACGTCCAGTCGTTGTTGAGGGCGCCGATCAAGATGATGGGGCGCGAACGAATATCGGTCAGGGTGGTCTCGGGCGACTCCTTCACCTCGTACGCTTTTTTGTGCCCGTCCAGAACGCCTGAAAGATGCGCCAGCGCTTTGGCGATCGAGACCGAGACATGGTGATAGGGATTGTCGAGGTGTTCGCGGAAGGTGGTTTCCTGGGAGGGCGGCTGCATGTTGCTCGGATGCGTGGTTCCAAGCACGATGAGCACCGGCCGGGGCGAATTGAACAGAGGGCCCCAGAGCTTGAGCGTGGCATCTTCGCCCTTGTCCGGAGCCTGCCGATACACGTACATGGCAATTGCAGCGCCCGCCAGCAACGCCGCAGCCAGGCCGGCAAGAATGCCGCGCAGCAGTCTCCGGTGCGGGCGCGCAGGCTTTTCTGCCATGGTTGACGGTCCAGCGTCAGCGCGTGGCAGAATTGCTTCCGCTGAGCGCATCAGGAACTCAGGAACGTAAGAACCGAGCGGCAGCTCGATCTGCACATTCGAATGCTGGCCATTCTCGTGGTAGAACTGGGCGAGCCGCTTTCTGACTTCGCCGGCGCTGATGCGCACCACGGGATCGGCATTGGTGTCGTAGTCAGGATCGCGGCCGAAAACCTCAACCCCGAGCGTGCGCTCTTTCAAATCCCCTGCGCGTTTATCGAGCGCGGCTTCGACCACGTATTTCAGCAGCGCCGGGTAGCGTTTGCTGCCTTTGAAGTGATAGCTCGAGACAATCGCCTCCAGCTCCCTTTGGACCAACTCCCGCTCTTCGAATGAAACCGGCGCGCCTGGTGTTTCCGTATGCCCGTTCCCTTGCGCCTGCATAACTCGACCCATCTCGAACGCCGTAGCATACCTCACTTTGGCAGGAGTTGTCACGGAACTTCAGCATGCGGGATCAGCCTGGAATCTGCCGCTGAGCCCAATAGATAACCTGCTTATTTTCAGCAATAAACACGGAGATTCTTGAGCAGGCTCCGCCGTAACATACGGTAGCAGCCTTGCCCTTGAACCTAGCTGGAACGAGAATGGCGCGGGCCTGAAAAAGCCCCGAGTGTGGGCATGTGACCGCTGGAGTCCTGAAGCCCAGAGATGCGGGTGTTGCGCCGCACAGGTGGGATGCGCGTGATTTGCATTCCATCACGCGGGCCAGTCTGCCCTCCCGGCCGCGGTCAGAACCACGGTGCGCGTCCAGCTTCTGCGAACTGAGACCCGCAACGCTGCCTTGCAAAACGTGCAACTGCAGCTGACGCAATTTGCCAAGACAGAACTTTCGATCAAACGAACGCTTACTCGCTTAGGAGGATCACACGATGCAACGCAAACACCTCGGATTCGCTATCGGCGCGCTGCTTCTGCTGACATTGGGCTGCTCGCCGATGCTCTGGAGCCAGGCAGTCTCCGCCACTCTGGTGGGAACCGTCACCGACAATAGCGGCGCAGTTGTTGCCAGGGCGAATGTGACGATTCTCGAGAACGCCACCGGGATTTCGCACACCGACACCACCAACGCCAGCGGCAACTATTCATTTCCCGATCTGACGCCGGGCATCTACATGGTCACCATTCAGGCGCAGGGTTTCAAGAAAGAAAGCCGTGCCGGGGTGGACGTGGTGGTGAATACGACGACGCGCGTCGATATCACAATGCAGCCCGGCAGCGTGACTGAAACCGTCACCGTCACCGGCGCACCGCCGATCATGGAGACCGACCGCGCCGACGTGACCACGAACATCGAGGCGCAAACCCTCCAGTCCATGCCCGTCGCGGTGAACCAGAACTTCCAGTCGATTCTCAGCCTGGCGCCGGGCGTGGGCCCGCCGATCTTCGAGCACTCGCAGTTTTTCAACGCGGCCAGCTCGCTGCAGACCGAGGTGAACGGCCAGCCCCGTGTGGGCAACGAATATCAGATTGAAGGCGTCGACGACGACGAGCGCACCGGCCTGCTGCAAGTCATGATTCCGCCGGAGCAGGCCATTGCGACGGTCGACATCGCGACCTCGAATTATGAGGCGGAGTTGGGCCGCGCCGTCGGCACCGTCGCCAACGTGATCCTCAAGTCCGGCTCCAACCAGTATCACGGCCTGGCGACTGAGTACGTGCAAAACAACGACATGGACGCGCGCACCTACTTCAATACCACCACGGGCCATATCGCCTACAACTACTTTGGCGGAGCGATCGGCGGACCCATCAAGAAGGACAAGCTGTTCTTCTTTGGCGACTTCTTCCGTTCTCCCGACCACGAAGCTGACCAATACACGATCACCATTCCCTCGTCTACCTGGTACACGTGCAAAACCTCTCCCTACGCTCCGTTAGCAGGCGCCGGCCCCAACTTTATCGACCTGAGCGGCGCGCTCAACAGCGCGAAGAACGCAGGGCAGATCTTCGATCCCGCCACGGGCAACGCCTCCGGCCAGGGCCGCACGCCTTACCCCGACAACCAGATCCCATGTAACGCCACGGCCGCGGCCAATGAGGGCGTCACTACTTTCGCTGATCCCGTCGCCATCAAGCTGATGGATCTCTTGAAGGCGCCGAACAACGGCAATTCGTCCACCTGGTCTACATACTCGGTTGTGAACGACTACGCCTCTCCGAACCTGTCGTTCCAGAAAAACACCAACCGCTACGACGCCAAGATCGACTACCAGATCACCGCGAAGGATCACCTGAGCTACCGCTACGAGAAGGAAGACGTGACCACGTTCCAGGCGCCCATGTGGGGGTCGGTGGGCGGCGGTCCTGCCAATAGCGCATTCCAGGGAACGGGAACGCAGCATGTCTACAGCACCGGTTTCAATTACGACCGGGCATTTTCCAGCACTCTGTTGACCGAGGCGCGCATTGGCGTGGCGCATTACGGGAACAGCGCCCTTCCCAGCGACTACGGCGTCAACGATGCCACCAGCATCGGCATTCCCGGCGTCAACATCAGCCAGTTCACCAGCGGGCAGGTCAGAATCAACATGGGCGATTTCAACTCGAACCCGCTGATCGGCTATTCCGTGTCGTTGCCCTGGATTCGCGGGGAGACCAACGTGGATGCGGTGAACCACTGGACCAAGATCCACGGCAACCACACCTTCAAGTTCGGCGTCGACATCCGGCGCATTCATGACAACCTGCTGCAGGACCAGACCTACGGTGCGAGCGGCGCCCTCACTTTCAATGAGAGCCAGACCTCGTGCAACGGTTGCGGTACTAACACGAATATCGGCAACGAGATGGCCAGCTTCCTGCTGGATGTGCCCGGCACGGTTGGCCGCGACATCAACACCTACTTCCCGCGTTATCGGCAGTGGTGGGTCTTTTCCTTTGCCGGCGACAAGTGGCAGGTTGGCTCCAAACTGACGCTGGACCTGGGCCTGCGCTGGGAGCTGTACCCTCCGGCCACGCCGGCACAAGCGGGGGGATTCTCGAACTACAACCCGTCGAACAACACGCTGGTTATCGCCGGCGTGGGCGGCAATGCCAGCAACCTGGGCATGCAGTCGCAGTACAAGTACTTTGCGCCGCGCGTTGGATTTGCCTACCGGCTCAGCGAGAAAACGGTTGTTCGCGGCGGCTTCGGCATCAGCTATACGCCGTTTGAGGACAACACCTACGCGTACAACTATCCGGTGCGCGCCAACAACGGCTACACGGCAGCCAACTCGTATACTCCCGCGGTGATGAACATCGCCACGGCCGGATGCTCCAGCGTGCAAACGTATTTCAGCTATTCATGCGGGTTCCCGGCTCCGGTGAGCGTGGCCATTCCCTCGAACGGGATCATTCAAATCCCCTCGGGCTCGAACACGCTCAACGCCGCATCGGAGTTCTACATTCCGCTCAATTACCACAACCCGTACGTGGATTCGTGGAACGTCACGGTTCAGCGGGCCCTGCCCATGCAATGGAACACGCAGTTAAGCTACGTGGGCAATCATGGCACGCGCATGGGCGTCGGGCAGAACATCAACCTGGCCAACGCACTGAACCTGGGATCGGCCGGCTATCCACTCAACATCGCATTCGGCAAGACGGCGTCGGTGACCGAGGACTTCCTGGGCTTTTCAACGAACTACTCCTCGCTGCAGGCCCAATTGAATCGCCACTTCACCGGAGACCTGGGTGTGACCACGTCGTTCACGTGGGGCCTGGGCAAGAACTACGCGTCGGGAAGCGGCGACGACGACGGTGCCCTGATCTTCTGGCTCGATCCGCGGCGCAGCTATGGGCCGACGGACTTCGATCACAGGTTCAACCTGGAAGAGAGCGTTTCCTGGCTTCTGCCTTTCGGGCCGCACCAGAAGTGGCTGAATTCTGGTCCCGCTGCCTCCATCCTGGGCGGCTGGCAGCTTACCGGAGTGATTTCCGCTTACTCCGGCGTGCCCATGAACATTACCGCGAACGGTCTCAACTCGATTAACACCTCAGGCATGACGCAGATGTCGAACATTACCGGCAGTTTCTCGGTCCCGCATGGCATTGGAGCCGGAAACAACTGGTTCAACACGAGTGTCTTCTCGCAGCCAACGGGTTGCACTGGCGGCGTGGGGACCCCGTGCTCCCTTGTCTATGGCACCAGCATCGGCAACGTGACCCGCAATGCGTACCGCGGACCGGGATACATCCAGAACAACGCATCGCTGCTCAAGGATTTTGCGATCCACGAGAACTGGGTGTTCACCTTCCGGGCCGATGCCTTCCAACTCACCAACTCGCCAGAGTTCAACAGCCCGGCCAACTCTCTCAACAGTGGGACCTTTGGACAAGTCACCAGCACGGTAAGCAGCGGCGCTGGGGTCAATGGGATCGGTACGCTCGGGCGTTCACTGCAGCTCGCGGGCACGTTGCGCTTCTGACCGAGCGCAGCGTTTAACTCGTATGGGTGAACCGGGTCCCTTGTGTTTGGGGGCCCGGGAAGCATCAACGCAAACCAATCGGCCGGTCATCGCAATATGCGGTGGCCGGCCTTTTCTGTTTGGGATCCTTCCGTTGAACCGCTCTAGAATGGATTTTCAATGCCCAAGCCCCGAGCCAAGGCGCCTGTTGGATCGCAAAGACTGCGCGCGGCGCGCGAGAAACCGCAGGCGCAATCGACGAGGGTGCTCGCGCTTTCAGGCCGGCGCCTCGATCTGCTGATCTCCCTGTCGCTGCTCTTGGCCACGTTCGCGGTCTATGCGCAGGTGCGCCACTTCGATTTCGTTAACTACGACGATCCCGATTACACCACCCGCAACGTGCACGTCCGGCAGGGACTCACTGTGCAGGGGCTGGAATGGGCGCTCACCTCGCGCGACGCCGCCAACTGGTTCCCGGTTACCTGGGTCTCCCACATGGTTGACAGCCAACTCTTTGGCATGGAAAGCGGCTGGGACCACTTGCACAATGTTTTGCTGCATGCGCTGGCGGCCATCTTCCTGTTCCTGTTTCTCAGGCGCGCGACGGGGGCGCAGTGGCAAAGCGCGCTGGTGGCGTTTTTGTTTGCGTTGCATCCGCTGCACGTGGAGTCAGTGGCCTGGGTGGCGGAGCGCAAAGACGTGCTCAGCGCCTGCTTCTGGTTTCTAACCTTGTGGGCCTACGTTCGATATGCAGAACGCCCGGGCTGGGGACGATACCTGCTCGTCGCCGGCGGCTTGTGCTTGGGATTGATGGCCAAGCCGATGGTGGTTTCGCTCCCGCTCATTCTGCTACTGGTGGATTACTGGCCGCTCGAGCGGATCGGCCGGCAGGGCCGCAAGGCCGTTTGGGAAAAGATTCCGCTGTTCGCGCTTGCCGGCGCGGCGGCCGCGATTACCTACCTGGTGCAGCGGCATGCGGGCGCGGTGAAGGCTGTGCCGCTCGATATGCGCCTGGCCAATGCGACGGTTTCGTACGCGGTCTATCTGCTCAAAACGTTCTGGCCATCGCGGCTTGCGGTTTTCTATCCGTATCCGATTCCGGGAGATTTGGGGTTCCTGGAGCTTGCGGTGGGCGCGGGGATTCTGCTGGCCGCCATCACCGCCGGGGTGATTCTGCTGCGCCGGCGGGCGCCGTACTTGTTGACGGGCTGGGGCTGGTTCGCCATCACGCTGGTTCCGGTCATCGGGCTGGTGCAGGTGGGCGGCCAGGCCCGCGCCGACCGCTATATGTACATTCCCATGGTGGGGCTTTTGATCATGGCCGTGTGGGGCGGCGCGCAGATCCTGGAACGGTGGCACGTGAAGGCGCTCGGTGTTTGGCTCGGCGCTGCGGCCTGCATGGCTTGCGCGGTGCTCGCATGGATCCAGGCGGGATATTGGCGCAACAGCGAAACGCTGTTTCGGCACGCGCTGGCTGTCACAAGAGACAACGCCGTGGCCAATCACAACCTGGGCAACTACCTTATGACTTCGGGGCGGTTGTCTGAAGCGATTCCGTACCTCGAAAGCGCCGTGGACATCGATCCCGGCTCAGTGCCTGCGCATACCGACCTGGGCAGCGCGCTGGCCAGCGACGGGCGCCTGCGCGAAGCCATTGCGCAATTCTGGTACGCCATCCGGCTGGATCCGGATGCGCCCATTCCGCACAACAACCTGGGCAGCGCGCTGATGGAGGACGGCCACTTGCGCGAAGCCATCGGCGAATTCCAGACGGCGCTGCGGTTGGACCCCGCGTACGATGATGCGCGCCGCAATCTGGCCGCGGCCGAAGCGCAGAACGGCGGCCCGGCGACAGGAGGCCCGGCTCAAGCCCACGCCAGCCGCGGTATCGCGCTGCTCAAGGCCGGGGATGCCGCGGACGCCATCGCCGAATTGGAAACCGCCGTGCGCATCGACCCCAACGATGCGGATGCACAAAACAACCTGGGCGTCGCGCTCTCCAGCTTTCCCCAGCGCCAGCGCGAGTCCATTGACCACTTTGAAGCGGCAGTCCGGCTGCGACCCGATTTCGTCGATGCGCAGTACAACCTGGGCGTGGCGCTTTCGGGCATCCCCGGCCGCCTGCCTGAAGCGCTCCGCCACCTGGAAGCAGCCGAGCGCCTGCGACCCGACCCGGAGTTGGAGCGCGAAATCGCGCAGCTCAAAGCGGAAACGCGCTGAGGTGAGGCGGTTGTAGTATCGGGCTTTGGGCGCCCGAGGCGGGTGAGCTGACGGGGGAACCGCTTCGGACCATTTTCCAAGTTCCTTATTGGCGGGATCGTCGCTTCCTACCGCAGCCGCAAAAGCAAGGGCGCGGCGAGGTTGGGGCGCACGGAAAGTTTGTGCTCACACCATCGGCGAGAACGCCTCAGTGGATGGTCTTCGACTTGCGCTGCATGTAATCCATCAGCAGATACTGGCCCAGCGTGGCGGGGGTGGTGAAGTACGCCTTGCCGCGGCACATCTCCGACACCTTGTGGACAAACTGCACCAGCCCGAAGTCCGAGGCAAGCATGAACGTATTGATCATCACGTTCGACCGCTTGCAGCGCGCCACTTCTTCCAGCGTCTCGCTTACCACCAGCGGGTCAAGGCCGTAGGGGTTTTTGTAGATTCGCCCATCGGGCAGTGTCAGCGCCGAGGGCTTGCCGTCGGTGATCATCACAATCTGCTTCATGTCTTTGCGCTGGCGGTCGAGCACGCGCTGTGCCACGCGCAATCCCTCACGCGTATTGGTGTGCCACGGCCCCACCTTCACGCGCGCCAGGTGCGAAACCGGCATCTCCTCAGCGGAATCGTGAAACAGCACCAGCGACAGCGAATCGCCCGGATACTGCGTGCGAATGAGGTGCGAAAGCGCCATGGCCACGCGCTTGGCGGGCGTGAACCGATCTTCGCCATAGAGGATCATGGAGTGCGAGCAGTCGAGGAGCACCACCGTGGCGCACGAGCTTTGGTAATCGCACTGGTGCACGTGCAGATCTTCGTACTCAAGATTCAGGGGCAGCTCCAGCCCCTCGCGCGAGATGGCTGAGCTGAGCGTCGCCGTGGTGTCAAGGTTGAGCGTGTCGCCGAACTCGTAGCGCCGCGACGCGCCGATGGTCTCGATACCCGTGGCCCAGTGGCGCGTGTCGTGGCGCCCGTAGCTCGACTTGCCCAGGGAGCCCATCAGATCGCGCAGCGTCTTGAAGCCGAGAAAGTCGAGGCTCTTGTCGGTCACCTCGAAACGCACCTGGCCTTCGGTATTACCAGCCTGCCCGTTGACCTGGTCGATGCGGGTTGGGCCATCCTGCGGGTGCGAAGAAATATAGTTCTCGCGCTCCATGCGTTCCATGAGGCGATCGATCAGCTCGTCCAGTTTGCCCTGCGCGGCCAGCTGTTGCAGTTGCTCGCGCGTGGCGTCGTCGAACATGTCGCCCGACTCCAAAATGCGCCGCAACGCCTCGCGCAGATCGTCGAGCGTGTGTTCCAGGTCCTGATATTCGTTGTAGGGATCGTAGTAACCGGAGTCGAGCAGGTAATCAGAGAGCGCCTGCAGCAGGCTCTCGAGATCGATCTCCTGCGCCAGATCGCCGGTGTACCTGGTGTAATGAACGCGCTTCATGGTGCTCCTCGGTGGGTCGCGCCCACATGCCGGCTAAAAGAACAACGCCAGGGGCTAGAGCCCCGCCACTTCAATTGCGCCTCGTTTCGGCACGACCAAAGTCGTGCCCTTTCAAAGCTGCGTCGCCCCACGAGGCTTCGAATCCTGCCGCTTCGGTTTCCCCACGCTGAGGCGGGGCTAACTAACTTTGCGCCCACGGCGCGGCCGGCACGAAAGTCGTGCCCTTTCAAAATGTGCGTCGCCCCTACGGGGCTAAGGGGATTCTCCAGACTCCTCTCCCAGGACTGCGCCCTCGACTTCGCCCGGGCGTGTCCTGGGCTAAATTCTCGCGCTCCGTCCGGGAGCTTTTTTCGCGGCGCGCCCGGATTCCTACGTCCCTGCTTTCTGTTCCCTGTTCCCTGCTTTAATTCAAGCCGCCGCCGCGGCGCCGGCGCCGCGCGCGTTCCCAGTCCTCGTACTCCATTTCAATGTCCTTGCGCTCCTGGTTGATCTCTTCGCGCTCCCGGTCTGGCTCACGCTCGCGGTCGCGCAGGCGCACATTTTCCTGCGCGGCAAAACCATGCTGCTCGTTGCGGCTCAGCTTGCGATGGGCGACGAGGCCCTCAAGCAGGAACTCCGCCGCGGCCACGACTTTGGGCGCAGGGTCGCCGGCCTTCACTCCCAGTGGCGACAGCTTTTCAAGCAAACCCTGGATCGCCTTCAGCTCTTTGAGCGCCACCGCGGCCGCCTGGTTGTCGTCAAGCTTGACGGTGCCGCCCAAGTTGAACCACTGCTCGATATTCTGCGTGCCGGCGCCCTGCTGCGCGTCCACGCCGGCATAGTAGCGGTCGAAAATCTTGCCCACCGCGGTGCGGATGAGCTCGCGCACCACGGTGTCGGCGCCGCGCATCTCGCCCTCGTACTCGAGTTCCAGCTTGCCCGTGATGCCCGGCATGGCGGCGTAAATATCGCCGACGCGCGGCAGCACCGGCTCATCGCCGGTCAGAAGCGCGCGCCGCTCCGCGTTAGACACCACCAGTTCCATCGTGGAAATCGGCAGACGCTGGCTTACGCCGCTGCGCTTGTCCACCTTCTTGTCTTCGCGCGCGCTGAACGCCACCTGCTCCACCACCTCGCGCAGGTACTGGGGAATCTCCAACTCCGCTCCGCGCGCTTCCCATGCTTCCTGGGAAGTGATGGCGATGCCTTCTTCCAGCGTCTCGGGGTAGTGTGTGCGAATTTCGGAGCCGATGCGGTCCTTGAGCGGCGTGATGATTTTGCCGCGCGCCGTGTAGTCCTCGGGATTGGCGCTGAACACCAGGGCCAGGTCGAGCTCCATGCGCACCGGGTAGCCCTTGATCTGCACATCACCCTCTTGCATGATGTTGAACAGCGCCACCTGGATTTTGCCGGCCAGGTCGGGCAGCTCGTTGATGGCGAACAAACCGCGGTTGGCGCGCGGCAGCAACCCGTAGTGCATGGTGAGCTCGCTGGAAAGGTTCTCGCCTCCGCGCGCCGCCTTGATGGGATCGAGATCGCCGATCAAATCGGCCACGGTGACGTCGGGGGTAGCCAGTTTCTCGACGTAGCGTTCGTCGCGCTTCAGCCAGGCGATGGGGGTGGCGTCGCCTCGCTCGGCCACGAGATTGCGGCAGCGCCGGCACAGGGGGTGGTAGGGATTATCGCGGATTTCGCAGCCCGCGACGTACGGCATGTGCTCGTCGAGCAGCGCCGTGAGCGCGCGCAAAATGCGGCTCTTGGCCTGCCCGCGCAGCCCCAGCAGGATAAAGTTCTGCTTTGAAAGCACCGCATTCACAATCTGCGGGATCACCGTGTCCTCGTAGCCCACGATTCCGGGAAAGATGGTCTGGCGTGCCTTGAGGCGCGCCATGAGGTTGCCGCGCATCTCGTCCTTCACGGTCTGCGCCTTGAGTCGAGCCTCAGGGAATAGCGAGCTGGAGCGCAATTCGCCCAGCGTCCGGGGAAGTTGATGGAGTGCAGGCATCCAGGGTCTCCTCATCCGGCCGGGGCCGGAAATGCCGCTGTAAATAGAAAGACGCACGCTGCGGAGAAATGGCGTGCCACGTCTCCTGCGTATATCTTTGGCCGCTCCTGGGGCCGGCTCTCAAGAGGAACGCCGCGAACAAAGGCGGCTCGGGATCAGCGCGAAAAAGGGGAAGGCTCCGCGCACAGAGCATTCAACGCGCAACCGCGTCTTGCCCGCCGTATACACCCATTTTAGCCGATTGCGAAATCAGGGGCGAATCGAACTTCGGTAACCCAGGGGAGCCGAAGCTGCGCAGGGAAGCCGCCAGGAAGCGGGCGCTATGCCAATCTTAGTTCCGCGCCGCATGCGCGGCCGCCGCCCTCTCCATCGCCAGCAGTTGCGCCAGCACTTTCTCAGGGCACAGGTGGTGCGCCTCGCGCACGTCCAGCTCCTGCTCCGTCTCCACGCACGAGGCAATGGTGAGAAAGCAGTCGAGGCAGCGCGAATTCAAGCTACCGTTTTCGTTTTGGGTGCGACTGTACATCGTCTTCAGGAAAAATACTCTACGATCCTAGACGCACTGCGAATTCTTCAACCGTGACTCGGGTCACCTAGGGATGTTCATGCTTGGAGATTTTTGCGGGCGCCCATCGAGACGTGGTCTGTGAGATATCATCAGCGCTCATTCGCCCGCTTGCGGGCATGCGGGACCGCCGGCTTGCCGCCTTGCTCCTCCGCTGCCTGCTCGGCCTGCCGCACCAGCTCCCTGAATGTCTTCCGCAGTTCCTCCGGCTCATGCACCACAATCCGCCGACCCGTGCTCAAAAGCATGGCGGCAAACATCTCGAGCCGGTCGCGACCGCAACGGACACGCGTTCCGCCACCTTCGTCCTCCATCGCCACTCTCCAGGGCATAAAGCTCTGCTGCGCCTCTCGAACCGGCATATCGATCCAGATATCGATCTGATACTGCGACTGCACGAACGGCATGCTCTCGCTCATGTGCCGGCGCGCATCGAAGCCCTTGGGCCGCCGGAACCGGCCCGTGCCGATCTCGAGCTTCGACACCCGATCGAGGCGGAAGGTGCGCATTGCTCGGCGCGCGAGACAGTAGCCGATCAGGTACCAGCGTCCGTCGGTGTGCATCACCGCATACGGCTCAATGTGCACGGTGAGCACGCGCATAACGGGGTCATACATCGCAATCTATATCCTCAAGTCAATTTACGACAGATCCTGTCGGGAATTGCCGTTAATGTAATTTCTGAACCCGATCAGGGTACATGGAGGTTGAAATGACAACTGCAACGGCACAGGTTAACGCACTCAGCGCAGAAGACGTTTTGAAACATTGGCAAGGGCACCGCGCCCTCACCCGCCGCACCATTGAAGCATTTCCCGAAGACAAGCTCTTCAGCTTCTCGGTGGGCGGCATGCGCCCCTTTTCCGAACTCGCGTGGGAGTTCATCCGCATGGCCGTCCCCATTGTTGAAGGAGTGGCTTCGGGCCATTGGGAGGAATACGCCGGCACCAAGCCCACAACCAAGGCCGAGTTGCTGGCGGTTTGGGATCGGCAGACGCGGGAGATCAACGAGAGGTTCCCCGCCATTCCGGCGCACCGCTTTAGCGAGGCCGACAAGGCGTTCGGCCAGTGGGAGGGATCGGGAATGCAGACGATTCAGTACGCCGTCGACAACGAGATCCATCACCGCGGCCAGGGCTACGTCTACCTGCGCGCCCTTGGCATCGAGCCGCCGCACTTCTGGGAGCGCTGATTGGCGCTGCGTTCGCAGTTCACAGTTCGTAGTTCACGGCTTTTCGCCGGCGAAAGCGCCGATGGGTCCTGAGGCTGAGAACTACGAACTTAGAACTGCAAATAGGCCGCCAGCGTTCAATACGCCGGCATCCCCGACTTCACATTCTCCCACTGTTCAGGATGACGCCTGAGATACCAGCAGGGCGTTTCTCCGCCGTGAGGAAACAGCGCCACGTCGCAGGCGACGCTGGCCGTCCCGAGGTAGTCGTACTCCGTCTTCTGCCCTTTGAGCGGGATCGACATGTACTGAGTCACATTGACGCTCGATTGCGGCGACTTGCGCGCCACGTAGACCAGCCAGTCCACCGCAAATGCCGCCAGCAGCAACGCCGCCAACCCTCCCGCCACGCGAAGGCACCACACGCCCAGCCAGCGCATCATTGTTCGTTCTCCTTCGAGTTCCACTTCTGCTTTGCGCTTATTGACAGATTCAGGATAATCGTCTCCCATCCTGACCGCGGCCGCTTGCGCGCCGCGCGATAAGGATGGTGCAACCGGTTCTGCTTCGCCACGCCGTCACGGTTGATAGAATTCTCTCGCTATTCCTGCTTGAGGAGGGTGCGTGTCCTATCCAGTTCCTTTGCGGAGCGCGGCGCATCTTGCGCTTGCAATCGTGATCCTTGCCGTTTCGGCCGCAACAGCACGCGCACAGCGGGCTGCCTACGTCGTCCAGACGACCGCGGGATTTCTTGCGGGCTTTCCGCGTCCAGCCGGAGGCATGCAGTTTCTCGGCATTCCCTATGCCGAGCCACCCGTCGGGGATCTGCGCTGGCGCGAGCCCGTGCCCGCCAAGCCCTGGACCGGCCTCCGCGACGCGACCAGATTCGGCGCGCCCTGCGCGCAGCCCCTCCTGGCGGGCGACTGGAACCGTTACGACGCGGAAAACGGAAAGGAAGACTGCCTCTATCTCAACGTCATCGTGCCCTCGTGGCCCGTCAAGGGGCCTCTGCCCGTCATGTTCTGGATTCACGGCGGGGCCAACCAGGGCGGCTCCGGCACAGGCGACCTTTACAACGAAGGCACGCTGCCCGGCCACGGCGTGGTGGTGGTTACCATCAACTACCGGCTCAGCATCTTCGGCTTCTTCGCGCACCCCGGGCTCACGCAGGAGTCGCCGCATCACGCTTCGGGCAATTACGGCCTGATGGATCAGATCCTGGCCCTGCACTGGGTGCGCGACAACATCGCCGCATTCGGCGGCGACCCCAACAACATCACGGTGTTCGGGCAATCGGCCGGCTCCCTGGATACGGGCCTGTTGATGACCACGCCGCTGGCCCGAGGCTTGTTTCAAAGAGCGATTGCCGAAAGCGGAGCGGCGTTTTCTCCCGCGCCGGCCACGCTGGCCGCCGCCGAGCAGCAGGGCGAGCAGGTGGCCGCGAACCTGCACGCGCCCGCCGGCCCCGAAGGCATTGCCGCGCTGCGCAAGATTGCGGCGCCCGACCTGATTACGCAGCTCGGCAGCCTGGCGCGCGCCTGGCCCGGCATCGGTCCCGACGTTGACGGCTGGGTGGTTGCGCGGCCGCCGGCGCAGGTCTTTCTTGCCGGCGAGGAGGCCCCGATGCCGCTGCTGATCGGCACCACCTCGCGCGAGTTCGGCAACGCCGGCTCGGGCGACGCGCTGCGCGCAGCCATCGAGCGCGCCACCGGCGCCGATGCGCCTATGATGCTGCGGCTCTACGGCCTCGCCGATGGCGGCGCGGGCACAGACGACCCAACTTACGGCACGGCAGGCCAGCAGTGGGCAGCCGATAATCTCTTCCACTGCCCGATCGCCGCCGAGGCTGACTGGCACGCGGTCCATTCACCCACCTACGAGTACGAGCTCGACCATGCCATTCCGGGGCAGGAAGCGCAGGGGGCGGTTCACTCCGCCGATCTGCCATACGTCTTCGGTTCTTTTCCCAAAACCGGCAACATCGGCGGCAGCTTTGGCGCGGACGACACAAAACTTGCCGACCTGATGGAAACCTACTGGACGAATTTTGCCCGCAGCGGCGATCCCAACGGCAGCGGCCTGACCCATTGGGCTGAGGTGAACGGCGCGCATCGTTTCCTGATCTTCACCCAGGCAGGGGCGGCGGCGATGAGCACCGGTCCGCTGCGCGCGCCGATGTGCGCGCTCTATCGCAAAGAGTTGGAGGAACGGATGAAGATACAATAGCCGCGAGCGCGCAGCCGGGATTTTTATTCCGCAGTTTGTCGGCCCGTACCAGCATTTTTTCAACGGTCATATACATTCCACCAGCCCTGCCGGGGAGCGCAATGGGCGTGTCTGCCCGGGGAGGGCGCCAACCTGCGGGGTGCGTGGCTACGCTCGCCGAGGCACAGAGGATGCACTATGAAAGACCTCTTCAAGCTGTTCGTATGCTGGATTGCCTTCATCGCTGCTCTCATCATTGACGGAATTCTCGGCAGTGCTATGAAGCTTCATACCGTAGATTTCCCAGTTGCCACAAAAACCAGCACGCTTTTTCTGCTGCAGCTTCTCTCGGGCGCGATCCTCGTACTCGGTCTTTACCCGCTGGCGCGGCGCCTGGCTGGAGGAACATTTCTTAGAGCGCTCGCAATCGGCGGCTTTCTGTTTTTCGCTTTCGGGCTCAACGGCCTCATCGAGGCAGCAAAGTTCACGCACATGATCGACAATGCCTTTCCCGCGGCTGCGCTCTTTTACATCGCCGTCGCTCTTTTGCTGGGTTGCGCCATGGGTTTGTTTTTCGGCCCGGCGGGACCTGCTCCGGGATTTGCGCATCGTGGATGGGGAGCGTGGCTCGCAAGGTCCGCCACCGCATGGCTGGGCTGGCCCGTCATCTACTTTGTCTTCGGCATGTGCATTGCGCCCATCGTTACGCCGTATTACTCCGCGGGCATCGCCGGGCTTCGCATTCCCGCGCTGAGCACCGTCGTCGAAATGCAACTCGTACGCAGCGTCTTTTTCCTCGCCTCGTCGTTGCCTTTCGTCGCGCTGTGGAAGGGATCGCGGCGCAGCCTCTGGCTTACGCTCGGGCTGGCTCACGCAGCGGCAGTGGGCTTCTATGGCCTTGCAGGCGCCACTTATCTTCCCTGGATTCTCCGCGTTACGCACAGTTTCGAAATCACTTGCGATTCCTTCGCATACGCCGGACTGCTGGTGCTGCTCTTCGCCGCGCAGCCGGTGGAGAAGACCGCAGCCGCGCCCATGCCGCACGATCCGCACCCGCTTCCGCTCTGATCTCGGGTGGCCGGCGCAAACAGAAAGGCCGGAGAGTCCTCTTGGAGAGTCCCCGGCCTGTGCAACCGCAAACGCGGCTAGAACTTCACGCTGGCGGCGCGCGGCGAAATGCCACTCAGCTCCGCGGCCCGGGCCTCGGCGTAGGCCGCCGCGCCGATCAGCGCGGTGCGGCTCTCAAGAATCACGCGCACCGGCGTGTTCACCAGCAACTGGCTCAGCCGGCCCTTGTCGGTGAAGGCCTTCATGAACGTGCCGTCCTTCAGCTTTTCAAGAATGCGCGGCGCAATGCCGCCGCCCACGTAGAGGCCGCCCACCGACAGAATCTTCAGCGCCAGGTTTCCGGCCTCGGCGCCGTAGGCCGAAACAAACATATCCAACGCCCGCTCACAGATCTCGCTCTTGGCCTTGAGCGCCAACTCGGTGATCACCGCGTTCGGATCCTCGCTCTGCATGCGCTCGGCGAGCCATACCGGCTCTTCCATGCCGCGCACGTCGCGCAGAAAGTCGTATACGTTTGTGATTCCCTGACCACTGACGACGCGCTCAAAGCTGATGCGCCCGTCGTATTTCTGCATGAGAAAGCGCAGCAGGTCCACCTCGTCGCCGTTGCGCGGTGCAAAATCGGAATGGCCGCCCTCAGAGGGGTAGGGCACGTAATTGCGCCCATCCCACACCAGAAACGCTTCGCCCAGCCCCGTTCCCGCCGAGATCAGCGCGCGATTGCCTACCTGCCGGGCGTCGCCCTCGTTCAGGGTGTAGAGCTGATCGGGGCCGAGCTCCGCGATGCCGTAGCCGTTGGCTTGGAGATCGTTGATGAGGAAAATGTAATCAATTCTCAGATTCAGACTCAGCTCACGAGCATCGAGCGTCCAGGGCAGGTTGGTGAGACGCAGCCGCCCATCGCGCACGGGCCCGGGCACGCCAAAGCATGCCGCTGTCACCTTGTCGGTGAGCACGAACTCCTTCACGATCTCTTCAAGACCCGCGTACTCCCGCGACGGGTACTGCTGATCGCGCGTGTGCTTCAAATTGCCGTCGGCAAAATCAAACAGTGCCAGGTGGACCTTGGTGCCGCCTACATCTCCCGCCAGAATCATTCGTTCCTCTCAAATGCAGGGAGCAAGGGAGCGAGTGAACGAGGGAGCAGGCATTTCCTTGCCTCTGCTGTTTCTTTGCCGCGCTTGACGCACCTGTTTCCGCGTCTTCCGCTGCCTTGTTCGCTTGCTGCCTCGCTTCCTAACCCTGTAATTCCCGGCAGCCCTGCGCATGGGGCGCGGGCAGAAGCGCCGCCGCCGCGCGGTCCAGAAGCAACGTCAGTATACCGTTCGCAGGCCTGATGAGCTGGCTGGGCAGGCGTTCCGCATCGCGCGGGCCCATGAAGACTTCTTTCAGAATCGCGGCCTTGTCGGCGCCTGCGATGAGGAAGAACACTTCCGCCCCACGGTTGATCACCGGCCAAGTCAGTGTAACGCGCCATGAGTCCTTTACCGTCTCCACGTGGTTCGCGACAACAAGGCGGTTCAGCTCGTGCAATGCCGCGGTGTGCGGAAACAGCGACGCGGTGTGCCCGTCGGGCCCCATGCCTAATTGCACCAAGTCGAAGCGGGGAAGCTCCGCTCCTTCAAGGCGGAATGAATTCCGCAGCGCTGCTTCATACCGCGCCGCCGCCACGTCCGGCTCCAGCTCGCCTGCCATGCGGTGAATCTGCCCGGGTTTGAGCGGCACGTGATCCAGCATGGCCTCGAGCGTCATGCGGTAGTTCGAATCCGTGTTGTCGGGCGGAACGCAGCGCTCATCCACCCACCACAGATCGAGCTTGTCCCACGGCATGCGAGCCCGCCACGGCTGCGCAGCGTCGGCGAGCAGCGCAAACGCGGCTTTGGGCGTCGAACCTCCGCTGATGGCGATGCGCGCCCAGCCCCGCGCCGCCACGGCACGCTCGACTGCCTCAACAAACTGCTGCGCCGCCCGGCGGGCCAGCGCCCCGGCATCGGGCTCGACGCAATATACGATTTTCAGATTCTGGGGCAATGGAAATGCTCCTTCGGGTTCCGCGTTTGCCCTTTCAAAACTCATCGATGCGTGCAGTTCCAGTCACTGGTTCCTGGACCACTGATCGCCGACAACTGAATACTCATGACTGAAGCCTGGCACCTGACGCCTGTCGCTCACCGGCCGAGATACGCCCGGTACTGCTGCTCCAGCACGCCCGCGGCGCGCGCCAGCGCCAGTTTCGACACGTTGTACTGATACAGGCTCTCCACCAGGTTGCTCTGTGCGGCGGCGAGCGTAGCCTGCGCGGTCACCAGGGGCAGGTTATCGTCAACGCCGGCCTGCACGCGATCGGTTTCGTCGCTCAGCGCGCGCGTGGCCAGGTCCACGTTCGACCGCGCCACGTCGACGAGCTGCCTGTTCGCGTTCACGTCGAGCAGCGCCGAGCGCACCTGCTGGTCGATGTGGTCGCGCAAGTCTTCAAGCTGCGTATTCACGCTTTCCATCTGCGCCTTGGCCACGTCGCTGTCGCCGCGCAGCCCGGCCTCGCGAAAGATGGGAATGTTCAGCGTCCCGCTGGCGATGAAGTCGCCGTGCGTGCCCGCGCCATTCACGGTGCTGGTTCCGTAATAGCTCGAGAAGCTGAGGGTGGGCAGCCGCTCGCTGCGATACACAGCGTGCGCCGCCTTGTATTCCACCGCCTGGTTCTGCAGGTTCTGATAGTCCTGACGGAATTTGTAGGCCAGCGCGCGCACCTCTTCCGGCGTCTGCTCGGCCAAGTCGCTGTAAGGCGCCGGATCGGTCAGCGCGATCACCTGCGCCGGTCCGACGCCGATCTCGCGCTTGAGCAGGATCAGGTCCTTGGCCTGCTGGTTCTGCGCAGCGATGAGCGCCTGCTGCTGCGTCTCCCATTGCACGCGCGCGCGCAGTTCGTCGAGATTCGCCACTGTGCCCGCCTCATGCGCGGCGTGCTCCTGATCCAGCAGCACCTGCGCCTCGTCGAGCTGAGCCTTGGCGTTCTCCACCTCGCTCTGGTCGGCAATGGCGCGCAGATACGCCGTGGCTACCTGCTGCACCACTTCGCCGCGCGCGCTCATCTTGGCGTAGTACGACGACTGTGCCGCCGCCTTGGCCGCCTTCCATCCCTGGATCACCGGCCCGGAAAACAAAATTTCGGAGTAATGAATTCTTCCCTCGGTCAGGTCGTCCTTGGTGATGAGCGAGAGGCCCGCGGGCGGCTTGCCCCCCGGGAAAAACGACGAGAACTCGCCTATCACCCTGGGATTAAATCCCTGCGCCGCGAGGTTGTGCTCGTAGTAGCCGATGGCGCCCGTGAGCCAGATGGTGGGTAGAAACTCCTGCAGCGCCTCGTTCTTCTCGCCCTGCAGCGCCTTTTCGCCGCTCTCGGCTTCTTTCAGGCCCAGGTTGTTTTTGAGTCCGCGCTGGACGGCGTCGTCGAGCGAGAGCTTGAGCACTTCGCCCGTCACCGGCTGCCCGGACTGGCTACCCCAAAAAGCGTTGGTTGCCGACGATGGATTGGGGGCTTGCGCCCGCGCGGTTGGCAGCAATCCCACAAGGGCACCACTCAACAACGGAACGGAAAACAGACCCGGCGCAGCCCGCCTCAAGAGAAAATAAGAGCCAAACTTCACTTCCACATTCTCTCAGATGAGCCGCGGAGCGCAGCCGATTCAGTCGAATCCGCGCAAGCTGCGAATAAATTTCACGAACTGGCTCCAGGCGGGCGCCTGCCCTCGATCGAAGCCTGCAAGACCCGGCACAAGGCCGTTCGCTCCGGATCCTCCGGCTTCCGCTTCCAGTCCCGCCCTCTGCATCATCACTTCCACGTCGAACCCCTCCTTGCGCACGCGCTGGTCGTAGTAGAGGAGCGTGATGGCGATGGGAAACAACGGGCCAACGATGGAAGCGATGACTGCGTAGAAAAAATAGATCGCCAGAGAGTAGATGTCCGCGTTGAAACCGGTCCAGGAGTGTCCACGATAGAGAAGAATCGCGATCCATCGAATCAGGTACTGGATGGAGATTTCAAGCGCCCAGGCGACAAGGAGGACCATCACCCTGGCAAAGACGATACGCCATCGGCTTCCGCTGGTCAGAACCCAACTGCGGCGCAGCGCCTTGAACCCTTTGAACTGCTCAAGAGCCGCCGCAGGAATGGAAAAGGAAAACAGGGCCGTGGCCCACAGAACGAAAAGAAAGCCGGCGGGAATTTCCAGCAAAAGCAGAACAATCGCGACAACGCTGGGTGAGTCGCCGATCAAGTTGAGCTTATCCAGCAGCGTGCCCGTGCCGTAGAAAACACCGAAGGCAAGGGCCTCGGGCAAAATGAGCGCCGCAATGTGGGCGAGAAAAGCCAGCCAAAGGTAGCTGCGCCAGTGTGCGTTGGCAAAGCGAAGCGAGGGCCAGATTGTCGTGCTCTCTCCAAAGAGGGCGGCGGTGCCGGCGCGCACGAATGCCGGCAGAACCAGGAGCGCCAGGAAGCCGGAAATGTGGTAGTAACCGTACGCAAGAAGCAAACGTTCGAACATCCACCCATCATCAGACGTGTCGATCCATCGGTCGGTGTGCACCCAGGCGATGTCAACCGCGTGCAGCCCCAGCATGGCCGCAGCCGGCAGGGCCGCGATCCCCGCGAACAGTAGAAACCGCCTGCGATACATCTCGATGGTCTTATCGAGAATTTCGCCGAGGCTCATGGGGCGCAAGATCGGTTGCATAGGTCGTCTCTTGCTAGGCCGTTTCTCCGTCCGGTGCGGCCGCGGGCGCCACGAGCCCCGCCGCTTGCATCATCATTCCCACGTCGAGGCCATCCTTGCGCACGCGCTGGTCGTAATAGAAGAGGGTAACAACGATTGAGGTGATGGAAAGGGCGACAACCGTGGCAAGAAATTGAATTGCAGGCGCCGTCACTGCGTAGACCTGCTCACCAAGAGCTCCGAAACGTCGTTCTCCAAGCGAATTGGAAAGGGACAGCCCAACCAAAAACTCGAGTACGGCTGCGAGAACCCACACAAGGATTCCGGCCAGAAGGCATATTAAGAGAATGCTCCATCGTCTATTCCTGGTCAGAGCCAAGCTTCGCCGGAGCGCCTTAAATCCGTAAATTTGCTCGACCGCCGCAATCGGCTGGCTAAACGACAGACAACGCCCAACCCACAAAACCACGAAAAATGCCGTTCCAACTGGGACGAGTAGAAGGAACGCCGATGGAGATGCGATTCCCACCGGATCGAGATTCATTTTGTGTAACGCGAGCCAGATTCCGATGACAGCGATGGCCGCAAGAGACTCCGGGATCACCAATGCGCCCAACACTTCGAGAGCGGCAACCCAGAGGTAGCGGCGCCAACGCGCGCAGACGAAGCGGATTCCATGTCGAGTCTTTGCCCGTCCACCGAAGAGCACGGTTGAGGCCGCGCGGACGAATGCAGGAAACGCGGCTGCCACGAGCAAAATGCAGACGTTGTCATAGCAGACAGACGTATAGAAATTCCAATATTGCAAGCCTGCCGTCAAAGAGAGCGGCGAGGGCAAAAATTGGGATTACAAGCAGGGCCGCCATGCCCGTAAAGGCCCAGAATCCTTTCCGGTAGATCGCGAACGTTTTGCCCAGAATCTCGCCCAGAGTCATGGGGCGCAACGACGGCGGCACGCGCGAACTTCCTTTCTGCCCGCCCCCCTACGCCGGGCGCTCCTGCAGGCGCACGGGCGCGGGCGCCAAGCCCTCTTTGCGCAACAACTGGTCGTGGTAGAGGACGGTGGCGCAGGTTTCAAAGGCGGTCCAATAGAACGCGATCCAGAAGAAAACCGAAAGCAGAAAAATCAGTCCCAGCACCCCGATCCACAGATAGCCCCAAGGCTCCATCCTCACGTGAAAGGCGGCAATCATCCACACGCCGATGAGGGTAAACGTCAAAATCACCAGCGCCACGGCCAGCCAAATGGCATAGGTTATGGCAAACATCAGGAAGGTGGCAAGCCAGATGCGCAGGCCGGCTCCCCTGGCCACGCGGTTGCTGCGCACAATCGACCTCCACGCGGTCAGGTTGTCGACGACGCTGGCTGGGTACACCAGCGCCATCCTCACCGACATCAGGACGGCGTAGATACCGGCGGCTAAATAGACCAGCATCACGATCCCGAGGAGGATGAATGCGACGTCACCATTCTCACCGCGCGAAATTCTCATCTGAAGCAGCACAATTGCGCCTTCTGCCGCAGCGCCGGCGGCGATCATGGGCCCGAACCCGACCAATGCCCGCAGGATGGTGAGCCAGAGATAGCGGCCCGCGTTCTTCCAGGTGATCCTCCACGCCTCGCCGGGGGTAACCCTGGCGCCCGCGTTGGCCTGCACCGCGGCATAGCACGCCGCCGCTTCGTAAAGCGGGAAAAACAACACGATCAGCAGGATGCAAACGACATCTACGGCGAGCAGCCAGTCTCCCCGGCGCGTCAGGGTGGGGTGCTGGCCCGATTGCCACGGCAGTACCAGGACAACCCAGGTTACCGTCAGCGGAGCGCAGCAGAGAATATAGATGACCGCAGGGATGGTCGTGATCTCGAGGAACAAGCGCAGGTTGGCTCGCGTCAACGCGTAGATTCGGTCGAGAAGCTGGCCGAAGCTCAGCGGCAGCGCCGGATTTCCCGTAGCCGGGGAGATGGCAAAAGGCAAAGCACCGACCGGCTTCTTCATGGGACCTCCCCATCACGGCCAACGGGACTCGCAGGCATACTAGCACATGCATGGAGGCGACCCGCGCCGCGGTCGCGAATGGATCAGACCTGTTTTGGAGCGGCAATCCGCGTCCTTGCGGGACGGCAGGTTTTGGGCGCGCCTTTGCCCGCGCTCACGGCTGGGCAAAGGAACTCTGCGCCTCCGGCGCGTTATGCCCGAGAGAACTTGTGCAACGGTGGGCAGGGGTGGTTTCTCAGGCAGGACGTTCGCAGGCCGCCGGCGGCACGCCTTCGTTGCGCAGGCGCTGATCGTGGTAGAACACGGCGAAGCTGATTTCAAAGGCCGACCACGTGCACGCGGTATACAGAAAGAACGTGATGAGAAGAATCACGCCCAGGACGCCGCCTCCGACGTAGGCCCACGGCACCAATGTCAGATGAAGAATGAATCCCACCAGCATGCCCAGCCCGGCAAGAATCATGACAGCCATTTCAAGGACAATTGCGGCGGCATAGGTGATGGCGTAAAGCAGCAGGGCCACGAGGAAGATCCGTCCCCGTCCACCCTTGGTGAGGCGGTTGCTGCGCACAAGCGACGGCCATGCCGTCAGATTCTCCGCCAGGCTCGCCGGGTAAGCAACGGCCAGCCGGATCATCACGAATGTGAAATAAACAAGCCAAACCGCCTCGACGAGCATCATGATCGGAACGATCAACATCGCGCGGTCGGGGCTTACTTGGCCATGGCTCTGTTGCATGGTGTGGATGGTCACAACCGCCACTGCAACGGCCACGGCAATCAGGGGCGCCGCCACGACCAGGGCGCGCAGGATCGCGAGCCAGAGATAGCGTCCGGCCTTGGCCAGCGCTACCCCCCAAGCCTCGCGGGTGGTCGCCTTTGAACCGGCATTGGCCTGTAATGCCGCGTAGCATGCCGCAGGCTCGTACAACGCAGACATCACCATCATGACGACGCAAACAAGCCCGCTCGCCGCCAGCATCAAGCCCGCCATGGGCGTGAAGGTGGGCGGCGCCTGCCGATGCCACGGCTTCACCACGAAGAAAACACCGGCGAACATCAGCGCGTAGCAGACGAGACAGGCGACACCGGGCACGGCAGAAATGCCCAAAAAGAGCTTCAGGTTCGCCCGCAACAAATGATAGACACGGTCGAGAATCTGGCCGAAGGTCATCGGCCCGGCCGGAACTCCCGATGAAGACGCTGGAGGCAAAGCACTGCCCGGCGTGCTCATAGAACCCTCCTGGTTTCAAGGATGAAGACTCGCAGGGATGCTAGCACAGGGGAGCGGGATTAGCGGGATTAGCGGAGTTAGCGAAGTTGGCGGAGCCAGGCGAAGGGCTCGGCCGCACAGCGCGAGCGCGAGCCGAGGATTGGAGATCGGTGGCGGGGATAATCTGGTTCCCGCCCTAGCCGCAAAAACAGAGGCGCGGCAAGGAGGGGGCCCGCGGGTTCGCTGACACCGCTGACTCCGCTACTTCTGTGAAAAACTCAGCGCGGTCTCGGCCCACAGCACGGCTTCTTCATAAATGCGCAGCAAGTCCTGCGGCTCGAGGCTGTGCGTTTCCACAATGGCGTCGCAGGCCGCCCAGTCGCCGCGTTCGTGCCCCTCAAGCCAGTCAAGCAAGGTGCGCTCAGCCACGGCTTCGCCCAGCAGCGCCTGGCGGATTTGTTCGCGCAGCGGCAGCGAGGGCGCGAGCTCCTTCATGGGGAGGCGCAGCATCGCCGGCAGCAGGCTCAGCAGCCCCAGCAGGTACTGTTCCTTGCGATCCGGCGCCGCAAATCCACCTGCCTGCTCGCAAAACCGGGCCCGCACGAAGGCCGTCCTCAACAACTCGAGGGGCTGACCCATGTTGAGTTCGCTGGTAATGGCCAGCGTGGCCATGCGGCGGAAGGTCTCTTCGCCAACCGCGAGTAGGGCAGCCTGCACAGACTGCACTTCCTGCCGCATGGCGCACACGGGCGAGTTGATGAGCCGCAGCAGCCGGTAGGTGAGGGACGGGTCGCGCTTTACCTGCTGCGCCAGTATGCGCAGATCGATGGTGTCGTCCTGCAGCATGCGCAGGATCTCCACCTGCGAGACGCGATTGGCAGGAACCTTCGCGTTCTCGAGCAGCACCGGCCTGAAGAAGTAGTAGCCCTGCAGCAATGTGAAGCCTTCGTCGCGCGCCCAGCTCAGCTGCTCCAGCGTCTCCACTTTCTCGGCCACGAGCGCCACCGTCACGCCGCGCAGTGGTTGCAGCAGCTTTCGCCGTTCCTGGGACTGGGTGAGCGAAAAATCGACCTTGATGTAGTCCGCCAGCTCGACCAGCGGCTCCATGCCGGGCTTCCAGGTGAAATCGTCCAGCGCCAGCCGGAATCCTGCTGTTTTCAGCCGCCGGCATGCCGCAATCAGTTCGGGTGAGGGAGGAACCGTCTCCAGGATTTCCAACACCGTCATGCCCGAGGGAAGCAGGTGGACGAGCGATCCCGTCAGCGTCTCCAGGGTGCAGTTCACAAACGCAGGCAGGCCGCAGGTGAGCCGTCCCAAGCCAAAGAGCACCGTGTTATCGATCATGGTGCGCGTCGCCAGTTCGCCGTCCCCGCGGAAGACCGCGTCACTGCCGTCCCGAAACAGCAGCTCGTAGCCGTGCACCTTGCCGCGCAGGTCGAGGATGGGCTGGCGGGCCACATAGCGCGCTCCGGAAACGGGCTTCCTGGGACCGGCGAGGACGCAATCCGGCGATCGGGCTGCAGCGGCCATGCGCACCTTCCCATGGGTCTATCGGCAGGCGCAGGCAAAACTTGAGAAAGGCAGGGAGCGAGGGAGCGGGGAGCAAGGACCGAGGGGTCAGCCTTTGCTTCTGCTGGTTGTTGGCTAGCGGTTGACTTTCACCCCATGAACATGCCGCCGTTCACGTCGAGCACGTGGCCAGTAATATAGGAAGCGGCATCGGAGGCCAGGAACTTCACCGCCTGGGCTACGTCCTTGGGCGTTCCGCGCCGGCCCAGCGGAATGGTGGCCAGCATGGCCTTGGTGACCTCTTCGCTCAGCACCGCCGTCATGGGAGTCTCAATATATCCCGGCGCCACCGCGTTCACGGTGATGCCGCGCGACGCCACCTCGCGCGCCAGCGACTTGGTGAATCCGATCAGCCCGGCCTTCGACGCCGCGTAATTCACCTGCCCCGCCTGCCCCGCGCGTCCTACCACGCTGGCGATGTTCACAATGCGTCCCCAGCGGTTCTTCAGCATGGGGCTCAGCAGCGCCTGCGTCAACGCGAAGGCACCGGTCAAATTGATATTGATGACGAGATCCCAGTCGGCGCGCTTCATGCGCAGCATCAGGTTGTCGCGCGTGATGCCGGCGTTGTTGACAATGATCTCGACCTTGCCGAGTTTCTCAAGGACGGCCTTGGCGCCCGCGTCAATGGATTCCTGGCTGGCCACGTTAATGGTGAACGCCGACGCGTCGATGCCCTGCGCCTTTAACTCACCAACGGTCTCAGCCAGCCTGGCCTCGTTCACGTCGGCCAGCGCCAGCACCGCGCCGGCAGCGGCCAACTCCTCGGCGATCGCGCGACCGATGCCCTGCGCCCCACCCGTCACCAGCGCAATCCTGCCCTGCAAATCTGCCATCGTACTTTGACCTCTCTCCAGCGCTACTTGTGCAAAGCTGCGCTTTCCACCGCTCATTATAGATGGGCGTGGCGCGTGATCTTGTGTCGGCCTGGAGGCGGCATCGCGCGTCGGCAAAATGGGGCTGGAGGCTGAGAGCTAAAAGCCATAGGCTGCTTTTACGACGGCGTGGCCGCCACTGTTACGGGGCGGCCGGCCAGCGCCGGACGCACCAGCTCCGCGGGCCAGACATACACCGCCAGTCGCCGCGAGTAGTGCAGCACGGGCTCACGATCGGGCAACGTCAGACCCACCGACTTGGCCAGATCGTTGCGCTCGATCTCGGCCTCCGCTTCCTCAAGCGGCCAGGGCACGTGATGCAGGTTGGCGCGAATCGGCTCTCCTGCGCGATTGGTGCTGAACACACATGAGCGTTCGGTGGCAAAATATTCGAACGAGCCCGGCCGCACCTCCACCGTCTTGTGCGTCGGCCCCAATCCCCGGTAGCGCGCTTTGAAGATCACCTCGGGCCGCGAGAAGCGCCGCCGGCTGTAAAAGGCAAACTCCCGCTCCGAGCGCGGCTCCAGGTGCATCTCCGACAGGCAATAAGGCAGGTGATAGATGGCGTGCGCTACGGCCACCGCCAGCAGGTTGCTGGAATCGACGCTGAAACAGTAGAACCCCGACGTTCCGGTGAATTGGTCGCGTACGTAAGTGCGCAAATTCAAATCGGGAAAGCGGCGCAGCCCTGGAATCGCCGGCACGCCGCGGATTTTGATGCGGTCCAGCCAGAAGGGCACTGCGCCCAGCCACGCCGATCCCTGGTAGGTGTCGGCTTCAAGCCATTCCGGCAGCAAGGCTTGAATCGCCGCCGCCGCAATCGGCCAGTGGGCCAGCAGCAGATCGTTCCAGCGCTGGGTCATGGCCCAGCGGCCCGCCGGCAAAGGCCGCGGTTTGTGCGACGTCCGCACCAAAAACTCCCGCATGGCTGCTCCCGTGCGTCCGGGGTTCCCACTCTCCTGTTGAGCTCACGCTCCTGGCGTTTCACGGCCCCGTAAAGGGCCACCGCTCACGCAACGCGCGGGTGATCCCTCATGCCGTATTCTGTCCGCGAGACTATCCCAATGTCCAGTGAATCTTTACCTCCTCCCGGCGCTCGTAACCAGACTGAGGTCTTCGCCGTCCATGGTGCCGACCCGGAAATCCTGGCGTTCGCCATGGCCAAATACTCCCGTTCCGCGCTCTCCATGCGCCAGTCGCTGGCTGAAATCAGCTCCCAGCGTGCCGAGCAGTTCCTGAACACCTTTTATTTTCAGTACGGCCACCGCTCCATCGCCGACCTGGCCCACATCGCCTTTGCCGTGGAGCGCCTGAGCCTTCTGGCCGCCATCGTCCTCGTCGATGAGCCGCGCTGGGACGGCCAGGAGCGCTCGACCCGCTACCAGAACTTCCTCCAGTCCGGGTGGTATCTACCTGATTTTGGTGGAGATATTGCCTCGGCCCAACTCTATACCCAGACCATCGACAGCCTCTTCACCGCCTACCAGGGCGTCAGCGCCGCCGTCCTCGATCTGCTCCGTTCCCGCGTCCCGCGCCCCGAATCCCTCAAACCCGAAGCCTACGAACGCACCCTCCGCGCCCGCGCCTTCGACGTCGCCCGCTACTTGCTGCCGCTGGCCACCAACACCTCGCTCGGCCAGATTGTGAGCGCGCGCACGCTCGAGACCCAGGTCTCCCGGCTGCTTTCTCACCCTGTCGCCGAGGTCCGCCTGCTGGGTGAGAAGCTACGCGACGCCGCCACGACCGCCGCCTGGAACCTGAACGCCGCCGCCGCCCAAGCGTTTGTCGAGAAGCTTGAAAAACAGGTGCCAGATGTCAGGGATCAGGGAGCAGGGAGCGCTCTTGCCGCCGAAGCCGCCGCGCTCTTTACGCGCGACGTCCGCACGGCGCCCACGCTCGTCAAATACGCGCAGCCGAACCCCTATCTCATCGCATCCCGCGCCGAACTTGCGCAAGCCGCGGCAGAAATCCTGAAAAGCTTGCCTGCGGTACCTTCGCCTCGGGTGGATCTTGTGGAGCGCACCGAATCCCTCGAAGTCGAGCTTGCCGCCACGCTGCTGTATTCCGCCAGCCACCACCCCTACCGCCAGATCCGCGACCTCCTTTCCTCGCTTTCGGCCCCTCAGGTTTCCGAGATCATCGAGCTCGGCGTTAAGCACCGCGGCCGCCACGACGAGGTGCTTCGCGCCTTTCACGCCGGAGCGGCTTTGCGGTTCGATCTGCTCATGGACATTGGCGGCTTTCGCGACATGCACCGCCATCGCCGCTGCACCCAGATCATCCAGGGCTTTACCGCGCGCCACGGATACGAATCTCCCGCTTCCGGCGACCTGCCTGCCGATATCGACATCCTTGCCGCAGGCGGCGTGCTCACGCCCTACCGAGCTGCCATCGAGTCGGCTCACGATGCTGCCGCGGCCATCGCCGCCTCGCCGGCGCCCGAAGCCGCGCAATCCGCCGCTTACGTTCTGCCGCTGGCCACGCGCATCCGCGCGCTCTTCAAGATGGACTTTGCCGAGGCGCAGTACATCATCGAGCTGCGTTCCGGCCCCGCCGGCCACTTCAGCTATCGCCGCGCCGCCTGGCAGATGTACCTGGCGCTGCAACGCCAATATCCTTCGCTCGCCGGAGCCATCCGCGTGACCGATTTCACGCAGCCCATCGACCTGTTCCAGCGATAGAAAAGGAAGTAGTCGCCTTCGCGCGGCGTGAGCTGCGTCACGCGCGGTCAACGCATTCCCTGGGTCCACTCGGCGGTACAATTCACTTGGTTCGAATGCGCGACGAGGTTGATGGGATGAGGCGATGGCTGCTTGTTTTGCCGGCCGTATGCCTGCTCTTGAACGGGTGTCCTGACAATATGCCCAGGAAGCCCGATGCGACCAAGGGCACACTTACCGGCAGCGTGATCTGCGCAGACACGGGTAAGCCGGCACGCTTTGCCGAGGTGCAACTGCTGCCCGCCTCCATGTTCTCGGCCCATCAAGGGTCAAACAACGACCTGGACCTGAGCGAGACGGCCGACACCGGGCTCGATGGACGATTCACCATTGAAGCCGTTCCGCCCGGTGACTACTACGCCTTCGCCACTCTGAACGGGTACCTCGATCCGGAACGCGGCATCGACTTCAGCCGCGCGGACCCTAATGCTGGCGATGGCGACCAGATTGCCGACGTGCTGAGCCAGTGGAAAGATCATTTTGTTCCAGTGAGCGTGACCGCCCAGCACAGCAGCGAAGTCTCGATCCAGATCGAGCGCGGCTCGGAAATTGACGGCACGGTGACCTACGACGATTCGACCCCCGCGATTGGTGTCCGTTTCAAGCTGCTGAGAAAAACTGCAGAAGACAAGTGGACCCCGGTGGGCGAAAGCAAAGGTGACTGGTCGCTCGGCGAAACCAGCGACAGCCACGGCCGGTACCGGATCACCGACCTGCCCGCGGGTGAGTACAAGGTGTGCGCGATGCTGCCGGTTCAATCGGAAGAGTCGGCGCCGCAAATCTGCCTCGGCGACACCTTCCGCCAAAGAAATTCGCAGGCGGTCAAGGTGGACGCCGGAGATGCCGCCGGCGGCGCGGATATCGTTATTCCGCTCACGGGGCTGTTCACGGTGGCAGGCAACATCACCGTGGGCGCGGACGGGCACTCGCCCGCGCAGGCAACCGTGCGCCTGCTCTATGGCGACGACCGCGCAATGGACCGGAGTACCACGATCCGCGGCGACGGCAGCTTCGAATTCCAATACGTGCCTGCCGGCAACTACATCCTGCAGGTGACCAATGTGCAGGACAACGGCGGGAACAGCGCGAGGGGTAGCGACCAGCAGGCTCAGCCGGCGGCAGAGGTCCATCGCTATCTCGATAAGGAAGTCCCGCTCAGCGTGCAAGGCGAGATGAACGACGTGAATATCACGCTCATCGAGGCGTTTCCGCAGAAGTCGGCCGGGCCGTAAGCTGAGGCCGGTTCAGTGGGCGGGTGCGCGCCGTCACGTTCGTATCCAAGGCAGGAAACAAGCGTTTGGCCGGAGTGAACTGCTGCCGCCCGTTACACCCGAGCGTGACTGCAGTCACAGCGCGGTCTTCTACGCGGATCAACTATCGATGGCGTCAATCCGGTGCCGCCGCGCCGCTCTCACCTTACGCCGGCCCTGACGGCATCCACCAAGGAGAGATCTGATGGCGACTGTTCTCGACAAGAAGGCCGACCTGGCAGGCCCGGGAATCGGCGACTACGCGGAACTGGAACAAATCCTGCCGCACGATTACCACTCCCTCCTCACGCCGAGAGAGACGCAGGAGGCGATCTTCCGCGTCAAGCGCTATATAGAAGACAACCTCTCAAAAGAACTCAACCTGATGATGGTTGAAGTGCCACTCATCGTCGACGTTGAAAGCGGCGTCAACGATATGCTCGACCGCGACGGGTCGCGCACGCCCATCCAATTCCACATCTCGAACGATCGCGACCTTCATGCCGTCGACGCGCAGGTTGTGCAGGCGGCCACAAAGTGGAAGAGAGCAGCGCTCAAGCAATTCGAGTGCGGACTCGGCGAGGGCATCTGCACCGACATGCGCGCCGTCCGCAAAGACTACTTCCTCGATCACGACCACTCAGCCTACGTGGATCAGTGGGATTGGGAGCGCGTGATAACGCCAGAACAGCGCAACCTCGATTTCCTCAAAGAAATCGTCGGCAAAATCTGGAAAGTCATCGTGGGCGCGGAGCAATTCGCGCAAACCCTCTTCCCGCAACTCGAAGACCCGCGCTTTCCCAGTCTCCCTAGAGAGCTGACCTTCCTGCATGCCGAAGACGTCCTCGACATGTATCCCACGCTGCCGCGCAAGCAGCGCGAGACGGCCGTGTTGCAAATCCACCCCGCCATCTTCATCATCGGCATCGGCTGGCCGTTGAAAGACGGCTACCCGCACGAAATGCGTGCCGCCGATTATGACGACTGGATCACCGACACCAGCTCCGAAACCGGCAAGGATACCCACGGCCTCAACGGCGACATCCTGGTCTGGAATCCGGTCACCAGGCGCCGCCACGAGCTGACTTCCATGGGTATCCGCGTCACCGCCGAGACCCTGAAGAAGCAGCTTGAGATGTCGAACCAACTCGACTTCATGCGGCTGCCCTATCACCAGGCGATCCTCAATAACCAAATCCCGCTCTCGGTTGGAGGCGGCATCGGGCAGTCGCGCACATTGATGCTGCTCCTTCGCAAGGCTCATCTTGGCGAGGTAAGCGTCACTGTCTGGCCCAGGATTTTGAAAGAAATGTGCGCGCAGAAGAACATCGTTGTGTTGGAGTGAAAAGACGGGAATTAGGGAACAGGGATTGGAAAACGGGGCAAGGGACCGAGACGACAGGGACGAGGACCAGGGATTAGGCACGAGGGACGAGGGACCAGGGACTACGGGGCGCGCGACCGGACGTTGCTTCAACCCCACCCCCGGGGTGCAACATCAAAGAGAGAGCAAGTCCGGAGGTTCCCAATGGTTTTCGCCGATTCCGGCTCGTTTGAGCCCCGTTCACTCCATCCGATTGATCGCCGCGCTTTTGCCAAGTCCGCGGGCGCCGCGGCCGCGTCTGTCGCTGCGCAGCAATGGCTAAACTCCGGTACCCTCGCCCAGAGCCCCGCTGAACACGAAAGCATGATCTACCGCACCCTGGGCCGCACCGGCGTGCGTGTCTCGGCCATCGGCTTCGGCGGATACCACCTCGGCCGTCCCACCCTCGGCGAGCAGGACGGGATTCAGCTGCTGCGCCAGGCCGTCGACCGCGGCATCACCTTCATGGACAACTGCTGGGACTACAACGATGGCCAAAGCGAAATCCGCATGGGCAAAGCGCTGGCCGGCGGTTACCGCGACAGGGTCTTCCTGATGACCAAAATCGACGGCCGCACCCGCGCGGCCGCCGCGCAGCAGATCGACGAATCGTTGCAGCGCCTGGGGACCGATCACGTCGACCTCATGCAGTTTCACGAGGTCATTCGCCTTGAAGATCCCGACCGCATCTTTGCCGAAGGCGGTGGAATGGAGGCGATGCTGGCGGCCCGCCAGGCCGGCAAAGTGCGATTCATCGGATTCACCGGCCACAAGGATCCCTATGTCCATCTGCGCATGCTCGACGTGGCGCGCAGGCACAATTTCCGCTTCGACACGGTGCAGATGCCGCTCAACGTCATGGACGCGCACTTCCGCAGCTTCACCCACGAAGTGCTGCCCGTGCTCACGCGCGAGGGCATCGCACCGCTGGGGATGAAGTGCTTCGGCGATCACACCATTCTTGAAAGCAACACAGTGAAGCCCATCGAAGCGCTGCACTATTGCCTCAATCTGCCTGTCGCGGTGCAAATCACCGGCATCGACAGCCAGCAGGTTCTCGACCAGGCATTGGAAGCGGCGCGCACCTTCAGGCCACTCACGCAGGCAGAGGTCGCCGGCATTCTGGAGCGCACGCGCGCCGCGGGCGAGGAGGGCAAGTACGAGCTTTACAAGACCACCAACCACAACGATGGCACCGCGCGGCGGCCGCAATATTTGGGGTGAAGGGTCACGCCTCTCAGGCGAACCCGTCCTGCGGCATGCTTCGGCGTCTTGCGGAGAGGCGCCACCGTGATGTGCTACGCTACACGTCAAGCCGCCTTCGTTCGCGCTGATTCTTCCCCGGAGCCCACAATGAGGAAAAGACCACGGGGGGCAATCCTCGTCTTTCTGTTGACCTCGTGCGCCGCTGCTCTGCCGGCGATTGCGCAGACGTCTGCGCCGCAGCAGCAAGTGACAGTGACCGTCGTCAACGCGCTTCCCCAGCCGCCGCAGCCGGTGAGGGCGGTCGCCGTCATCGTCATGTCCCAGGACGTGAGCGAAGCCCGCGGCGTCACCAACGCCGATGGGCGGGCGCAGTTGGGGATTCCCGCGCATGCCGTTGAGCAGGGCGGCCTGCGCATCGCACTCGACGGGGCCGGCAATCTGGTCATCTATCAGCCGGCCGACGGCCAGTTGCCGGGACTTACCGCTACGCTGACGATCAGCCTGTTGCCGAAGGGTTCCGCTGCGCTTCTCGGCCCGGCGCAAATCCAGGCCATGCTGCAGCAGATGTCTCTCGAAATCTCAAGTCTCAAGAAAAACGGCGCGCAGCAATCGAGCACGGCGCAGCAGCAGAAGGCTGACTTCGGCGCCGCCATCGCCGATTGGGCCTTGGCGGACGGCTTCTCGGAACAAGAAGTCAACCAGCGGGTTACACAATGGGCCGAGGGAATCGAGAAAGCATCAGGCGAGGCCACAAAAGAGCAGAAAGCTCTGGCCGAACTCGCGCTCAGGCGCTACGCCCAAGCCGCGCAACTGTTCAACGATGCCGGCGACGCCGACAAGCAGCAGCTCAGCGCCGAAGACGCGCAGGAGCAGTCCCTGGAGAAGCAAGCGAAGGCTCTCCAAGCAGCGCAGCAGGCAGTGCTCGACAGCGCGCGGGGCGCACTGCGCCAAATGCTCGACCACGCCCAACAAGCCGCCGGAGCCGATCAGCTCAACCTGCAATTTCACCAGGCCACACAGACGCTGCAAAGCGCCGAAGCCACGGCGCAGGCGGAATACAAGAAGCATCCCGGCGACGCGGGATTCCACGCACTCTGGCTGCAGGCGCTGCGCGCATCCACGAATGCGCTGGAATCGGAGGGCGAAATCTCTTCGGCGGGCCAGAGTCTCCCATTCCTGGCCGAGTCGGTTAACAACGACGAGTTGCTCGCACAGGAATATGCCGCCATGGCGGACCGCGCAGAAACCGCGACAGCGCAAAACGATCTCGGCATTGCACTGACTGAGGAGGGGCTGCGCGCGAGCCCGGACCAGGCGATTGCCCTGTTCGATCGCGCGGTTCATGCATTCCAGAGCGCACTTGATTTTCAGACGAAAGCGGACTTTCCCAAGATTTGGGCCGCAACGCAAATGAACCTCGGCGATGTATTGAAGGACGAGGGCGAGAGAGTGGCTGGGGACAAGGCCGCAGTGCTGCTCAATCAAGCGGTTGAGGCCTACCGCAATGCGCTTCAGGTCTATACCAAATCCGACACCGCCAACAATTGGGCGATCACCCAGAACAACCTGGGAAATGCGCTCCAGGACGAGGGAGAGCGCGCCGCGGGGGACAATGCCCTGGCGTTGCTGAGCCAGGCCGTGCAAGCTTTTGAGAGCGCGCTCGAGGTTTACACCAAAGATGAACTGCCCCGGCCCCGGGCCGGAACCGAAGCGAACCTGGGCAACGCTCTGACCGCAGAGGGGACGAGAACCAGCGGCGAAAAGGGCATAGCCCTGATGGACGAGGCGGTACGGGCTTACCGGAGTGCGCTCGAGGTTTTCACCAAGACCGACGTGCCCCAGGAGTGGGCCAGAGTACAGAACGGTTTGGGCTCCGCGCTCCTGCAAGAAGGAAGGCGTGTCAGTGCGAATAAGGCCGGCGCCTTGTTCGAACAGGCTGTGAAGGCTTTCGATAGCGCACTGGAGGTTCGCACCAAAGCTGATCTGCCGCAGGACTGGGCCACGACGGAGTCGGATTTGGGCGTTGCGCTCTTCCTTGAGGGCGAACATGCCAATGGCGACCAGGCCAAATCTCTATTCAATCAGTCGGTGCAGGCATATCGAAGCGCGCTCGAGGTCCGCACCAGAGCGGGTCTGCCGCAAGATTGGGCCGCGACACAAAGTAACCTCGGCCTCGTGCTGATCGACGAAGCACAGATCTCCGCCGGAGGCGCAGCCGCTGCGCTGCTCGACCAGGCGGCGCAGGCTTTCTCGAGCGCACTTGAGGTTTTCACCAAGGCCGACTTGCCTCAGGCTTGGGCGGCGACCCAGAACAACCTCGGCATGGCGCTCATGAGCGAAGCGGCGCACACGAGCGGCGATAAAACTGCCGTTTTGTTCGACCAGGCCGTTGCGGCGTTCCAGCACGCTCTTGAAGTCCGTACCCAGGCCAATCTGCCCCAGGACTGGGCCGCGACCCAGGAGAACCTGGGCAATGCGTTGATGACAGAGGGAGAAATCATGGGCGGCGAAAAAGCCGCGCCGCTATTCAGCCAGGCCATTCAGGCTTACCAAAGCGCCCTGGAAATCTACACGAAGGCTGGCTCGCCTTCTATGTGGGTCATGACCCAAATGAACCTCATTGAAGCAGAGTTCACGGCGGGCCGCTCCGAATCCTGCCTGCACCAGGCTCAAGCACTCGCCGATGGTGATCTGCTCAGGCCTCTGCTCCCCGACAGGTCTGTCTTCGTTCTCGCCTGCGCATGGAACGCAGGCGACAAAAGCTCGGCGCTGGGGGCAGAAAAAACGCTCCTAGCGGAGGTTGGGCTGGCGACCGCCGGCGCCTGGGACTTTACGGGCGTCAACCACTACATCTCCACCGCGCCGTCCTTCGCCACCGGGCGCTCCTCCTGGATCGCGCTCTTTACCGCCGTCCAGAATGGCGACTCCGCAGGCATGACCGCCGCCTTGCATCAACTTGAGCCGATAATGCAACAATAGATTCGAAAAGCGATGGCCAAATACGACGTATTCATCAGCTACTCTCGTGCCGACACCGAGCGTATCGCCCCGCTGCTCGACGAACTGCAGCGGCTCGGCTACCGCGTCTTCTTCGATCAGAAGTCCATCGAAGTCGCCGAAGATTGGATGCGCGTTCTGGAACGCTCTGTGCGCAGCTCGCGCGCTCTTATTCTTTGCTGGTCAGAACACGCCAAGCCTTCGGAATATGTGTCCCATGAGTACCACGGCGCGGGCGCGTTGAACCGTCCCATCTTTCCCTGGCTCCTTGACAACACGCCGCTGCCGGTAGGGCTCGAGAAGGTGCAGGGGATCAAGGAACCCGATGGCGCCAAGGTTGCGCGATCGCTGCAGTCCCACCTGGGCTGGCCCCTGGCGCGCCGGCGGAAGCTGCAGAGCGCGCTTGCCGCGGTCGCGGTCATCGTGCTCGGCCTGGCAGGCTGGCGGATCCTCCATCCCCCACCGCCTCCGCCGATTCCGAATTGGGAGTTCAAGGGCAACGTCATTGACCGGATCACGAGATTGCCCATTCCTGGCGTCGAGGTTGACGTGATGAACGGGAACACCCCGGAGGAAAAAACCTATACCGACGCGCAGGGCGATTTCGATTTCTCGCTGCCGCCGCCCCGGCAATCATCCATTAACCTGCTCTTTCGCAAAGACGGTTACGAGGGTGAGGAGCCTTTTGCGGTGACAACCGACAAACCATTCAACATGGACATGACCCAGGTGCACGCAAAATGAGCCCCGCCTCGTAACCGGTTGCCCCATCCTTTCGCGCCCGCCGCGACGGACGAAAGGATGGGGGCGGAACCCAGCCCGGCTCACTCCGCTATCTCCGCCGTTCCGTGCTAACCTCAATTCCGAGCCTCATCCTGTCGCCCTTGAGCCGCTGCGGAGGTCGCAGTGACGATCAAGCCACAATCTCTCTTCGTTGTTCTGATGGGCGCCGGCGGCGTTGCGCTTGTCGCGCACGCGCAAAAGCCTGCGCCCCAGCAGCAGGTAACGGTGGTTGTGGTCAACGCGCTGCCGCAGCCGCCGCAACCGGTCAAATCCGTCAGCGTCTCCGTCCTGTTTCAGGATGTGTCCGCCGCGCGCGCCGTGACCAACTCGCGAGGACAGGCGCTGCTCCAGGTTTCCACAAGCGCCGCCGCGGCGGATGATCTGCGCCTGACCATCGCCGGCGCCGGCGATCTGGTCATCTACCAGCCCGCCGGCGGCGAATTATCCGGATTGCCGGCCACCATCCCCGTCAGCCTGCTCCCCAAAGGCTCTCCCGCGCTGCTGGGCCCGGCGCAGATTCAAGCCATGCTACGCCGCGCGTCGCTCGAGGTGAACAGCCTTGAGAAAGAAAATCGGGCGCAAGCGCAGGAGCTGACAAAACTCCGATCGGAAGTTGCATCCACATCCGGGCCGGGCAATGTCCCCGTCACAGAGGCGGCCATGGCCGGGCCGCAATCGAGCAAGGCGGATCTGGGCGCCGTCATCGCCGCCTGGGCCCAGGCCAACGGCTTCTCTCCCGACCAGGCTGCGCAGCACGTGCGGCAATGGGCGCGGAACGTCCAGCAGCAATCCAGTGGTGCGACAGCGGAACAAAAGGCCCTGGCCGAACTGGCCCTCAACCATTACGCCAACGCCGCGCAGCTATTCAACGAAGCCGGCAACGACGACCAGCAACAACTCAACGCCGCAGACGCGCAGGAGCAGGCACTGCTCGACAAAGCGCGAACCTCGCTGCGCCAGTTGCTGAATCACGCCCAGCAGGCGGCCGGCGCTTATCAGCTCAACCTGCAGTTTCACCAGGCCACGCAGGCGCTTGAAGCTGCCCAGGCCACGGCGCAGGCCGAAGACAAAAGGCATTCCGGCGAGCAGGGATTCCATGAGCTATCGCTGCAGGCCTCCGAAGAGGCGATCGGAGCCCGTTTGCTTGAGGGCGAAGCCGCGCCGGCCGGCCAAAGCATGCCGCTCCTCGCCCAGGCCGCATCCGGCTTGGAGGCGTTGCAAGCCGAGTACGCCGCAGCCGGCAATCGTCAACAGGCGGCCTTAGCTGAAAACGACCTTGCCTGTGCGCTCATGGATGAGGGCGAGCGCACCACCGGCGAAAAGGCGACGGCTCTGCTGGAACAGGCGGTCGAGGCTTTCCACAACGCGCTTCAGGTGTACACCAAGGCCGATTTGCCGCAGCAGTGGGCCATGAGCGAGAACAACCTGGGACTGGCGCTCGACGACGAAGGCACCCGCGCGGCAAGCGGCAAGGCGCTGGCGCTCCTGGAGCAGGCGGCGGAAGCCTTCCGCAATGTGCTTGAGGTTTATACGAAAGCCGATTTGCCGCGGCAGTGGGCCTTAACGCAAAACAACCTGGGACTTACGCTCGCGGACGAGGGCGAGCGCGCTGCGAGCGACCGAGCGCCGGCTCTGTTCGACCAGGCGGTGGAAGCCTTTCGCAACGCGCTCGAGATTCGTACCCAAGCCGACGCCCCCCAGGAATGGGCCATGACCGAAAACAACCTGGGCATGGCCCTGAACGATGAAAGTGAACGCGCTGCCGGCGACAAGGCCGCAGCTCTCCTGAATGAAGCTGTGCAGGCCTATCAGAACGCGCTTGAAGTGCAGACCAAAGCGAGTCTGCCGCAGGACTGGGCCATGACACAGATGAACCTGGGCGCTGCGCTGATGCGCGAGACCGATCGCGCCAGCGGCGACAGGGCGATGGCCCTGCTGGGGCAGGCAACCCAGGCTTTCCAGAACGCGCTCCAGGTGTTCAGCAAAGCCGATCTGCCACAGGAATGGGCAGGCACGGAGCTTGACCTCGGCTACGCACTGCTAAGCCAGGGCCAGCGCGCTTCGGGTGACGACCAGGCAGCGGCATGGCTTGAGCAGGCGGCGCAAGCCGACCGCAACGCGCTCGAAGTATTTACCCGGGCCGATTTGCCCCAGGATTGGGCTTTGGCTGAGAACAACCTCGGGCTTGCGCTGACGCAAGAGAGCCAGCACGTCAAAAGCGGCAAAGCCGCCGACCTGCTGGATGAGGCAGTACGGGCTGAACAGGATGCGCTTCAGGTGCGCACCAAAACCGGTCTGCCCCAAGCCTGGGCGCAAACGCAATCGGACCTCGGCAATACGCTCGACCTTGAGGGAGAACGCGCCACCGGAGACAAGGCGGTCGCCCTCTTCGACGCGTCAGCGAAGGCTTACCGCAGCGCGCTGGAAATCTATACCAAGGCCGCGATGCCCGAGAACTGGGCCCTGGTCCAAACCCTTCTGGGCGGCGTGCTCATCATGGAGGCCAATTGGGGCGCTCCGGACAAGGCAGGCGCGTGGCTCGGTGAATCGGCGCAGGCGTATCGTAGCGCGCTGGAAGTCTTCGCCAGGAGCGATTCGCCTCAGCAATGGGCTCAGTCCCAATACAACCTGGGCGACGCCCTCGATCTCCAGGGCAAACTCACCGGGGGCGGCAAGGCAGTCCCTTTGTTCGATCAATCGGTGCAGGCTTTCCGCAGCGCGCTTGAGGTCTTCACCCGCGCCGCGCTGCCCGAGCAATGGGCGGCGACGCAACTGAACCTCGCTTCCGCGCTCGACGATGCCGGCGAGCACGCGGCCGCCGACACCGCGCCTGCCCTGTTCGATCAGGCGATCGAGGCCTGCCGCAACGCGCTCAAGGTCTACATCAAAGCCGATCAGCCCCAGGAATGGGCCACCGCGGAGAACAACCTCGGCGTCGCGCTGAAAGATGCGGGCGAGCGCGCCAAAGGCGAGCAGGCGGCCGCTCTCTTCAAACAGGCCGTGCAGGTCTTCCAGAGCGCCCTCGACGTGCGTACCAAAAACGAATTGCCCCAGGATTGGGCCACCACCATGCGCAACCTGGCGCTGGTGCACAAGGACCTGGGCGACACGGCCTCGGCCGACGCCGAATCGAAGGCTGCCAACGCCGTCGACCCGCAGTAGCGAGGTCAGGACTCCGCGCCGGCCATTGCATCTGCGGCGGATTCAGAGGCTTGCGGGCCGCCAAGCTGGCCATGCGCAGCGCTCGTGGCGCTGTATGGCAGCCTCGAACCGGTGCGGTTTCAGTCACTTATCTGCGACGTGGCGAGAGCGGTTTTGGATCCCATTGGCTGTGCGAAAATCATTCTTTGCACACGCAATCCAACTTCCGCTTGCTCGTGGTCCGCATGGGCGCCATGGGCGACATACTGCACGCGCTTCCTGCCGTTACATCCCTGCGCCTCGCGCATCCCGACTGGCAAATCGGTTGGGTCGTCGAACCGCGCTGGCTGCCGTTGTTAAAGGCAGGGAACAGGGAACAGGGAACAGGGAACAGAAAAGGAGGGGGCAAGGGAACAAGGGAGCAAGGGAGCGACGAAGTCCGCGGCAGTGCGATGCCGCTTGTCGATCGCGTGCACTTCGCATCCATGCGCGGCTGGAAGGGCCACCCGCTGAGCGGCAAGACCCGCGCGGAGATCAAGGCCCTGCGCCGCGAATTGCGCGCGGCAGAGTATGACGCGGTTGTGGACCTGCAGGGCGCATTGCGCTCTGCCGCTGTGGCCCGCATGAGCGGCTGCGCGCGCCTCATCGGCGAGGCGAAGCCGCGCGAGTGGCCCGCGCAATGGTTGTTTACTGAACGCGTTACCACGCGCGGCGCGCATGTGATCGAGCAGGATGTGGAACTTGCCGCGGCCGTGGCGGGCGACGATCTCGCTGCCGCCGACCCGTTACTTCCCGTCGATCCCGCCGCCGAATGCTGGTGCGGCGAATGGCTCGCCGCCACGTTTCCGGGCGCGTTCCGTCCGCTCGCGCTGATCACGCCCGGCGCCGGATGGGGCGCCAAGCGCTGGCCGCCCGAGCGCTACGCCGAGGTGGCGCGCGGACTCGCGGAGCGCGGCCTTCGCATCGTGGTCAATGCCGGTCCGGGCGAGGAGCCGCTGGCTGCGATCATCGCCTGCGGCGGCGCAGCGGTGCCCGTCACGGCCACGTTGCCGCAGTTGATCGCCCTCACGCGCCGCATCGCCTTGTGCATCGGCGGCGACACCGGCCCGCTGCACCTGGCCAGCGCGCTCGGCCGACCCGTTGTAGGCATCTACGGACCCACCGATCCCAGCCGCAACGGCCCCTTCGGCACCCGCGCCCGCGTGCTGCGCAGCCCTGAGAGCCGCCGCGACCACTCGCGCCGCGCCGCGCCCGAAGCCGGCTTGCTCACGATCACGCCCGATGACGTGCTCCGCGCCGCTGCCGATTTGCTGGCCGAGGAGCGTGCGCGATGAGTGAGCAACCAGCCGCTCCAAAACTGCGCACGCCGCGGTGGGAGCGCTGGCAGAAGGTTGCGCGCCGCATCCGCGTTCCCCTGGGTTTTGTCACCGCGGGCATCTATCTTTACATGGCCGCCACGCATCCGGCCCACCCCGCCGCCATCGCGTGGAGTCTGGTCCTCGTCGCCCCCGGCCTCGTATTGCGCGCAGCCGCGTCGGGCACGGTGAAGAAGAACCGCGAACTCACCGTCACCGGCCCTTACGCCTTCACGCGCAATCCGCTTTACCTGGGATCGACGCTCATTGCCGCCGGGTTCGCAGTAGCGCTGATGAGCTGGCCGGTAGCGCTGCTGCTGGCCGCCGGGTTTGTCCTTATTTATGTTCCCGTCATCGCCGCCGAAGAGCGCTTTCTGCGCGATACATTCCCTGCATTCAGCGATTACTGCCGCCACGTGCCCCGGTTCCTGCCTCGAGTCACGCCCTGGAAGTCACAGGGCGGGAACGACTTAACAGGCGTTTCCCAAGCAGTTACCTCGGCATCGATTCACGACTTTTCCCTCGGCCTTTATCGCAAACACCGCGAGTACAATGCAGCATTAGGGGCCGCACTGCTTTACCTTTGCCTGCTTCTCCTGCGGCCGGTGCTTGAAACCATCCTGCGCCGGGGCTGGTAAGCGGTTTTCGGATCCGCAAAGTCCAACAAAGAGGATCCGGTCAACCTAAAAGGAGCCGTGCCGAACATTGAAGACACGCGCGAGCGCAGTCACTCTCTTGTGCAGCCTCATGTTTGCGGCCGCGTCGCACGGCCAGCAAAGCGTCGGACTCTCTCCGCCCCGCCCCGGCTACAGCTTCCCGCAAAAGCAAACGCTCACCTACACCGTGGACTGGCGGGTTTTTCCTGCCGGAACGGCGGTGATTCATTTTCAGGCGGCGGGCGACCGGGAGCGCATCGCCGCATCGGCCGACACCAGCGGCGCCATCAATCTCCTTTTCCACGTGGCCGACAATTTTCAGTCGGACTTTGACCGCGCCAAGGGATGCACCTACGACTTCGACAAGCAGACCGTGGAAGGCCGGCGGCAGATCAACTCCACCCTGCGCGTGGATTATCCCACCTCCAAATCCATCCTCGACGAAAAGAACATGGTTAACGGCCAGAGCAAGCACGTGGAACTGCCCATCTACGGCTGCCTCACCGATCTGCTCACCGGCGTGTTCTATGCTTCGTCGCAGCCCATGGCTTTGGGACACAACTTCGTGATTCCCGTGGTCGACGCCATGCACACTGTGCTGGTGACCATGAAAGTGGAAGGGCGCGAAGAGATCAAGACCACGCTGGGCACCTTCAACACTCTGCGCGTGCAGCCCACCGCCGACGCGGGGGTGGTGAAGAATCGCGGCAACATCTGGATCTGGTACACCGACGACGATCGCCATCTGCCGGTGCAAATGCGCGCGCGGCTGTTCTGGGGAACCATCACCTTCCGGCTGACGGGCGACGAGAATAAATAAAGCGTGTTTCAAATGTGGGCTAGCGGATTTGGCCCGAATCCCCCGGGGTTAAAACCCCATGTTTTATGGCCTCCTTCGGCCCGACTTAAGTCGTGCCCTTATTACAAAACTCGGCTCGATCGCTCATAGCCTCCGCAGTCGCAGAGGCCATGGGGCTCGGAACTGACAACTGTCTTTCAGGTGTACACTTTCTCTTCGCGTGGAGGGGTGAGATTCTCTGCGCGCTGAGGGATCATATGCGCAAACCGCTTTTTGCCTTTATTTTTGCCGTTGCCTTTCTTTCCGGAGCGTTTGGTTTTGGCCAATCTGCAACGGCCGCTGCTGCCAAGCGCCCGATGACCTTCGACGACATGATGGCCATGAAGCGGCTGGGCGAAACCGCGGTCTCGCCCGACGGCAAGTGGCTGGCCTATTCGGTGACGACGGTCGACCTGGCCAAGAACACCAAAACGCCGGAGCTGTGGCTGCAGGCGATCGCGGGCGGAGAGCCGATAAAGCTGGCAGTGGGCCAGGCGGGCGACTCCAATCCACAATTCTCGCCCGACGACAAGAAAATCCTGTTCATCAGCAGCCGCGAGGGCGGGCAGCAGGTGTGGATCGCGGATTTCGACACGGCGACGGGGGCGACCAGCAACGCAAAGAGATTGACCGACATTGCCACCGAGGCCGACAGTCCCAAGTGGTCGCCGGATGGGCACTTCGTTGTTTTTTTGTCAGCCGTTTATCCCACCTGCCCGGCGATCGCGACGGCCGATTCGGCGACCGGCAATCGCTGCAACGCAGGGCGCGACAAGGCGCTGGCCGACAGCAAGGTGAAGGCGCAGATCTGGACGCAGCTGCTCTACCGGCACTGGAACCACTACACCGGAGAAAAGAGGTCGCACCTGTTTCTGGTTTCGGTCGACACCGGCGCCATGCGCGACCTGAATCCCGGCGACCCGCATGACGTGCCGCCGTTCTCGCTCGAGGATTCGAGCTGCGGATGCGATTTTTCGCCCGACTCGAAGGAGCTGGCTTTCACCGAGAATCCCGATCCGGTGCCGGCGACCTCGACCAGCGCGCAGATTTACACACTTGACCTGACCAATCCCTCATCCAAGCCGGTGAAGGTGTCGACAAGCGCCGGCGGCAACTTTAATCCGGCGTATTCGCCCGATGGCAAGTACCTCGCGTGGCGCAGCGAAGCGCGCGCCGGCTATGAGAGCGACAAGTTCAGGCTCTGGCTTTACGATTGCGCGGCAAAGACCGGCAAGGATCTACTGCCGAAGCTTGACAACTGGGTGGATGAGTTTGCGTGGGCGCCGGACTCGAAGAGGATCTATTTCGCGAGTGGCGACCGTGGCGAGACGGCCATCTACTTTGCAGGTCCGCAAGACGGCACCGCTGCCTCGTGGGGATTTGGCCGAGAGTACGGTGATCTACACCCCATCGCCATACCATCCCATTTGGGTAACGCGAGGACCTACCCCACGGTCCTCGTCACGGGAACGGGCGTTGATCTTCCTGCGGAGGCCGGATTTATAGGTCTCGATCCACCTCCGGGCCAGGCACCCGATCTTGGCACGGGCATTCACACCTACTTTGTACCCATCACCCACCTCAACGATGCCCTCCTCGCCCAGCTCGATCTCCCCAAGATGGAATCGTTCTGGTTCACCGCATCCGACGGCACAAAGGTCCAGGGCTTCCTCATTCGTCCTCCGGGATTCGACGCGACGAAAAAGTATCCGGTGAAGTTTTTGATTCACGGCGGGCCGCAGGGCGCGTGGGGTGATTCATGGAGTTACCGCTGGAACGCGGAGCTGTTTGCCGCCAACGGCTACGTGGTCGTGATGATCAATCCGCGCGGGTCGACGGGCTACGGGCAGGCCTTTGTTGACGGCGTGAACGGCGACTGGGGTGGCAAGCCGTTCACCGACCTGATGCAAGGGCTGGACTACGCCGAGCGGCACTACAACTTCATTGATAAGAACCGCGAGTGCGCGCTGGGCGCGAGTTACGGCGGCTACATGGCCAACTGGGTGCTGGGCCACACCAATCGCTTCAAGTGCATCGTTTCCCACGACGGCATGTTCGACGCCGAGTCGGCCTTCGGCTCGACCGAAGAAGACTGGTTCAACATCTGGGAGTTCAAAGGGCACCCATGGGACTATTACGGCAAGCCCGACAGCGAAAATCCCTTCCGCAAGTGGTCGCCGTCGCTTTATGCAAAGAACTTCAAGACGCCGACGCTGGTGATTCACAGCCAGCTCGACTACCGGCTGGACGTGAGCGAGGGATTGCAACTGTTCGACACGCTGCAGATGCTGGGCGTGCCCAGCAAGATGCTCTACTTCCCTGACGAGGGCCACTGGGTGCTGAAGCCGCAGAATTCCCAGCTCTGGTACAAGACGGTGAACGACTGGGTGGACCAGTGGGTAAAACAGCCAGTAGCCAGTAGCCAGTAGGTCCGTAGCCAATGGAGAGTGGCTTGTTGCCGACTGCTATGGCGCCGGTGAAGTTGGCGGTTGTAATACAACGATTAGGACTTGTAGTACAATGGCTTCATGGGAGCAGTCATTCAAACGCGAGTGGACGACGAAACAAAAGCTGAGTTGGAGAAGGTCGCACGACAGCAGGGGAAGAGTGTTTCCGATCTTGTGCGCGAGGGCATTCGCGTAATTGTCAACCACCACTCGGCATCGCGGCGCCGCAAATGGATCGGCGTGGGCGAGTACGATGCCGGCATTCCGGACCTCTCGACCAATCCGAAGTACATGGAAGGATTTGGCCTCGATGGCAGTAAGCGGGGCAATCGTCGTTGAAACCCGTTCTGGTAGACACCAGCTTTATCGTGGCCCTCTATAACAAGAGCGACCGCTACCACTCCCAGTGCCTGAATATGCTGGATGCCATGGTCCAGCCAGCCGTAACCTGCGAAGCGGTCGTCTCAGAAAGCTGTTACATGCTTCGCCGGATGCAGGGAGCTGCGTCGGATATTCTGGCAACGATCGAAAGCGGGGCGTTGGGAATCCGATTTCAATTGCGCAGCTCTGCGGGAAAAGTTCGGACCCTTCTTGAGAAATACATTGATTTTCCCGCCAGCTTGGCCGACGCCTGCCTCGTACAGATGGCCGATGAATTGGACACGGGCGACATTCTGACGCTCGATAGCGACTTCAAACGCTATCGCTGGCGGCGCAACCGCGCCTTTAACTTTCTGATTCCTCTGGACTGACGGCGATGATGCTCGGCCGAAGCGCGAAAGGAAAAGCCCCGCTTGACGAGGCAAAGCTCTACGACTACGCGGTCAAGGCGCTGGGGCGGCACATGCGCACGGAGGCGGAGCTGCGGCGGCTGATGAGCGCGCGTGCAGAGCCGGGCGCGCGCGGGGAGGCGGTGGTGAGAGCCGTGGTGGTCCGGCTCAAAGAGCACGGTTATCTGGATGATGCGTCCTATGCGGAGACCTTTGCGCGCCTGCGTCAGGAAAACGACAAGCTGGGCGCGCGGCGGGTGCGGCAAAAGCTGGCGGAGAAGGGCGTTCCTGCGCGGATTGCGCAAGCGGCGGTTGACGCCCGTTATGACCAGGCCAATGAAGAGGCTCTCGCGCGCGAACATCTGAGCCGAAAACGCATTGCAAAACCTGAGAGCGAGAAGGACGTGGCGCGCGTGGTGCGGCGGCTGGTGGCGGCGGGATTTTCGACGGGCGTCATTTACAAGATTCTGCGCCAGTGGGACGTGCCGGAAGAAGAGCTGACGGCGCTGGATCAGCTTGAGGCGGAGCCGCGGGAAGAGTGACGAAACAGTCCCCATGCCAGGCGCAAAAATACGATCGCGCCGAGGATGGGGATACCGGCACTTTAGCGGATTCGCGAGCTCGTGTGCGCGGACGCGCAGGTTCGCAAGTTGGCGGGTTCGCGCGCCCTGCACGCGGACCGTTACACTGAAAGTGCCATGCAATTCCGCTTGGGAAATGAGATACGCGAGCTGTTTCTGCGCTTCTTTGAGTCGAAGGGGCACCGCCGTGTGCACTCTTCTTCGCTGGTGCCGGCCAACGATCCCACGCTGCTGTTTACCAACGCGGGGATGAACCAGTTCAAGGATCTTTTCCTGGGCGCGGAGAAGCGCGACTACGCGCGCGCGACGACGTCGCAGAAATGCGTGCGCGCCGGCGGCAAACACAACGACCTGGAAAATGTCGGCTTCACGCGGCGGCATCATACGTTTTTCGAGATGCTGGGCAACTTTTCGTTCGGCGACTATTTCAAGCGCGATGCTATCCGGTTTGCGTGGGAGCTGGTGACCGACGAAAAGTGGATGGGCATCCCCAAGGACCGGCTCTACGTGACCATCTTCGAGGGAACGGCCGATGTGCCGCGCGATGACGAGGCGGAGAAGTACTGGCTGGAAGTGGGCGTTCCCAAGGAGCGCATCGGCGAGTACGGCCTGAAAGACAATTTCTGGCAGATGGGCGAGACGGGGCCGTGCGGCCCGTGCAGCGAGATTTTTTACGACATGGGGATCGAGGCGGCGGAGACGCCGGGCGTCGACAAGCCGTTCGGCCACGACGATGCGCGCTACGTGGAAATCTGGAACCTGGTGTTCATGCAGTTCGAGCGTTCGGCGCTTTCAGGTTCTGGAGGAGATGTTCAGTACAAGCTGGAGCCTCTGCCCAAACCCTCGATCGATACGGGCATGGGCTTGGAGCGCGTGGCGGCGGTTCTACAAAGAAAGATCTCCAATTTTGAGACAGATCTTTTCACGCCGCTCATCGCGCGCGCGGAGGAGCTGACCGGCCGGCACGTGAGCGAATCAGCGCTGGAGCGCGAGACCCGCGCCATCGACGACGATGCGGCCAGCCTGCGGATTATCGCGGACCATGCGCGGGCGGCGACGTTCCTGATCAGCGACGGCGTGCTGCCGTCGAACGAAGGGCGCGGCTACGTGCTGCGCAAAATCATGCGGCGCGCCATCCGGCACGGACGGCTGCTGGGGCAGGAGAAGCCGTTTCTTTTTGAGATGGTCTACGCCGTGCGCGATCTGATGAAGGGCGCGTATCCCGAGCTGGTAGATTCGGCCGAGCGCGTGGCGAAGGTGGTGGAGGCCGAGGAGAAGCAGTTCGACCGGGTGCTGAAGATCGGATTGAGCAGGTTATTGGACGCCATTTCGGAGGACCCGAGGTCGCTCAGGTTCTACAAAAAGTTCTGGAAAGATGAATCACTTGCGCGGAGGGTGCATGAGGTTGTAATGCGTGCAATTTCGGACCCAGATACCATGCGTAATGTGCGCAGGCCAGAGTTCCGCACGGTTCTCATTCGGGCTGCGGAGCGCGCAGGGGTGCCGTTCGGGCCGCTGCCAGCAAAGATCGTTGCGGATGCATTCACTGGCGAAAGTAGCTTTCACCTTTATGAGACCTTCGGATTGCCTGAGGATTTTATCGAAGATGTGTGCCGGGACGAAGGCGTGCCTTTCGATAAGGCAGGCTTCGAAAAGGCGAAATTAGAGGAGCAGGCGCGAGCACGCGCATCGTGGAAGGGCGGCGCGCAAAAAACGGCCAGCCCCGCGTTTCGCGATTTGCCGAAGACGGTGTTCGAAGGGTATCGCAGCCTGATTTCAAACGCCTGCGAGGTGCTGGCGATTGTGAAGGGCGGCGTCGGCGTTCCTGCCGCTAAGGCGGGCGAAGAGGTTGAGGTGGTGCTGGACCACACAAGCTTTTACGGCGACTCGGGCGGCCAGGTGGGCGATACCGGGATCTTCACATCGGCTGCCGGGAACACGACTATTGCCGAGATTGTCAGCTGCGTTTTGCCTGTGCAGGGCGTGCGCGCGCACAAGGCGGAGTTGAAGCAGGATCTGAAGGTAGGCGACTTCGTGAACACGGTGGTGAATGCCGAGCGGCGCAGCGCCATCAAGCGCAACCACACGGGCACGCACCTGCTACACGCGGCCTTGCGCGAGGTATTGGGCACGCATGTGAAGCAGGCGGGGTCGGCGGTACACCCGGACCGGCTGCGCTTCGATTTTTCGCACTTTGCGCAGGTGGGCGATGAACAGTTACTTGAAATTGAAGAGATTGTGAATCGCGAAGTGCTGAAGAACGCGAAGGTGGAGACGCTGGAAGACGTGCCGATTGACGTGGCCGTGAACGAGTACCACGCCATGGCGCTGTTCGGCGAGAAGTACGGCGACAAGGTGCGCGTGGTGCGGCTGGATGACGGATTTTCGACCGAGCTGTGCGGCGGGACGCACACGGCGGCAACAGGAGAGATCGGGCTGTTCAAGCTGACCGCTGAGGAGTCGGTTTCGTCGGGCGTGCGCCGGATCGAAGCCATCAGCGGGCTGGGCTCGCTGGACACGTTCCGGCGCGATTTCGACCTGGCCAAGGTGGCCGGGCAATACGTGCCTTCCGTGGAGAATTTGTCAGATGGACTGCGGGCAAAGTTTGCCGCGCAGGAAGACGAGCTGAAGCGGCTGCGCCGCGAGCTGGACGAAGCGCGCATGAAGAGGGCGGCCGGCGGACTGGATGAGGCAGTCGCGCGTGCGATCGAAATAAAAGGCGTGAAGGTGCTGACGCATCGCGCCGACAACCTGGAGCGCGGGCAGTTGCGAACTCTTGTGGATAACCTAAAGGCCAAACTGGGCGAGGGCGTGGTGGTGCTGGCATCAGCGCAGCCTGAGGGCAAGGTGGCGATTATCGCCGGGGTGACGCCGGGCCTGACGAAGCGCATTCAGGCAGGAAAGCTGGTGGGCGTGGTGGCGAAATTAGTGGGCGGTTCCGGCGGCGGCAAGCCCGAGATGGCCGAGGCCGGCGGCAAGGAGCAGGCGCAGATCGATGCGGCGCTCAAAGCCGCCCCTGGAGCTGTGGGAGAGCTGCTGGGATAGACCCCACCCTTTTGCCGGTTTGCGCCGACGAAAAGGGTGGGGCAACCAAGAGGAAAAGGATGCGGCGACCGGCTAGCGTGGGCGAGCGGCGGGGCTTGCGCCACTGCCGCGCAGGCCGAAGCTGTAACCCACGCCAAGAGAAAAGATGGGGTAGAACCGGAACGGGTTGAGATCGTTCTGGTACTTGGCCACCTGCGCCTGCAGGTTGGAGCTGACCTGGGCATTGCCCACCACGTTCACGCATCCCAAGGTGCCCTGCGGGTCCTGGCAGACCTGGCCCGAAGTGAGCGCCATGTTCACCGCTGGCGACCCGATGAATGCGGCGCCGATTTCGAACGGGAACGAGAAATGCGCGTCATTGCGCGGGATCATATTGCCCCATCCGGTGGTGAGGGTGAAGGCAGGGTTTTTCGTGCTCAGGCCCAGGCCTCCGTTACCGGTGACGGGATTGGCCTGCGATGAGTAATAGGTGGTGCCATCGAGCGTAAAGGACGTGCCGCCGGGGGCGGTAACAGCGGCGGTCACCTGGTTGCGGTTGTAAAACAGTGCGCCGGGGCTGATACGGAAGCCATGGCGGGAGAAGGGATAAAGGTCTACCGAGGCGCCTGCTGTGGCAAAGTTCAACTTGCCGCTGGCCTGGAGACCGTCGACCGAGACGTGGTTGATTGAGTAGTTGAGGAAATTGCCTACACCGCGCAGGTTCAGGTTGCGGTTGGCAATGATGGCTGTCTGCAGATTGATGCCCATGGCCGAGATGCCGCCGCCGAAGGCCATGTGGGAAAACGGAGCGGAGGTGTAGTTCGGCTGCACCCAAGTATGAGGCGATGCCGTCGTGATGGCGTAATTGGCGGGCGGGGGCGGCAACGGATCTTCGCTCGCGGTTTGGGTAGTTTGCGCAGGCACGTTGAGCGATGCGGCAATGATGGTAAGTGCAAGCAGAACAAGGTTGTTTTTCACGGCGTCTCCATTCGGGCGCGGCTCAGGGAAGAATGAAGCTTGTTGCTGCAGATAATCGGTTGCGCGTCCGGTCGAAGCCGGGCACGTCTTTGGCCGATCTCTTTACCAAAATCTAAAGTGGTTCTCAGATCGTACGTTTACAGTTTTCCCGGGTGCAATCCACCAAAAGGGCTATATGCCCAACCGCATGCCGTAATCTGGCACCATGGCGAAGTTCGACGACCCGGCCAAAATCGCCGCCATGCGCAACCGCCTGCTGGAGTGGTACGCCAAGCACGCCCGCGACCTGCCCTGGCGGCAAAGCGCCGATCCATATGCGATCTGGGTTTCGGAGATCATGCTGCAGCAGACGCGCGTGGCCGTGGTGGTGGAGCGGTACCGGATATTCATGGGGCGCTTTCCCACCCTGGTCTCACTGGCTTTGGCCGACGAACAAGAGGTGCTGGCACTTTGGAGCGGCTTAGGCTACTACCGGCGGGCGCGCATGCTGCACAAGGCGGCACAGTTCGTGGCGAAGCATTTGGGGGGCAATCTACCGGAGCGGGCGGAGCAGTTGCGCGCATTACCCGGGATCGGCGCATATACTGCGGCTGCAGTAGCCAGCATCGCTCACGGTGAACGGGTTGCGCTGGTAGACGGCAACGTGGAACGCGTGCTGTGCCGCGTGGCGGGTTGGGCAGCAGGCAGCCGCAAAGGAGGCGGCGCTACCCTGCGGCGCAAGATCGAAGGCTTTGCGGGCAAGCTGCTTGATCCCAAGCAGCCCGGCGACTTCAACCAGGCGATGATGGAGCTGGGTGCGACGGTTTGCACGCCGCGCAACCCGCAATGCATGGTGTGCCCGCTCACTGCGGACTGCAAAACGCACGGCGAACACAAGACGCCGCGGCGGCCGCCCATGATGAGCCGCGCGGTGGCCTATGCGCTCTCAGTGCGGACCAGCCCCGCGCCCGACAGGAGCCGGACCGCGAGCGCGCGCGAAGTGCTCCTGGAGCAGCGGCCCGCCCGCCTGACGATCATGCCGGGAATGTGGGAGCTGCCCATGCTGGTCCGCGCCGATGTTGCGGCGAAGGATCTGCGCATGACGCTTCGCCACGCCATCATGCAGGTGAATTACTACGTGCGCATTCGCACCGTTTTTGAAGACGACGTACAAGGCCTGACGGTGGCGGGGGGCGAGCGCCGCTGGGTACCGTTGCGCGAGCTGGCGAACATTGCGCTCACAGGCCTGACGCGCAAGGTGCTTGCGCGCGCACATCTGCTGCCCAGGCTGCGGCTGGATGCGATTGCGCCCGTGCGCGGTGAAGGCGTGGCCTGACGGGTGGTTTGGCGATTTTCGTCCCATCTGCATCCCCGCTTTCGTTCCCGCATCTTTCAGGCAGAAGTGCTATCGGCACAAGTACTTACATCTCAGCGTAGGTGATTCCAATCACAGTTCTTTGAATTTAAACGCGGGGTGCTTGGATTTTTGTTGACAATTGACATTTGCGACATAGATTGTTTGCAAGACCCAAGAACCACTCTCGCAGTCCCAAGCGAAGGCTCCGCCGCCCCATCCGGAACCGACGGCGGGACGCCGCAGCGTCCCCGTGCGTCTGCGAGGAGAGGCTGAACGCTGATTTTGAGGAGAAGCCATCATGCGGCGATTCGCGTTGTTCCTTCTGCTGGTGACTCTGGCGGCCGCCGCCAGGGCACAATTTGATACCGCAACCGTGCTCGGAACTGTGACCGACCCCAGCGGTGCCGTGATTCCGCATTGCCAGATCATGCTGCGCAACACGGCGACCGCGGTTGTTCTCAACTCCGAGACGGGTGCGCAGGGCGAATACCAGTTCATCGGGGTTCCCATCGGGCCTTACCGGCTTGAGGTTTCGGCCAAGGGTTTTCAATCGTCCGTGGCTTCATTCCAACTGCAGGTTGGCGCCACGCAGCGCGTGGATGTGCGGCTCAAGGTAGCTTCGACCACCACCACGGTGACCACGACGACCGAAGCAGAGCAACTGGAAACCGACTCCAGCGAGCACAGCCAGGTAGTGGCGGCCAAGGAGATTGCCGAGCTGCCGTTGAACGGGCGCAATTACTCCCAATTGGTTGAACTTTCCACGGGCGTGGTTCCCAGCCCCAGCAACCTGTCGGATAGTTACGGCGCCCGTGAAGGCGCATTCAACATCAACGGGCTACGCAGCGTCTACAGCGACTACATGCTGGACGGCGTGGACAATAATTTTTACGGCACATCGAACCAGGGATTCAGCAACGAAGTGGTGCAACTGGCGCCAGACTCGGTAGCCGAGTTTCGCGTGGTGACCAACAACGAAAGCGCCGAGTATGGCCACGCCGGCGGGGCGACCATCAACGTGGTCACCAAGTACGGCACCAACGAACTGCACGGGCGCGTGTGGGAGTACCTGCGCAACACCGACTTGAATGCGGAGGGGTTCTTCAAGCCCGACGTGGGCGGCAAACCGGCTCTGCACCGCAACCAATTCGGCGGTAACCTGGGCGGACCGATCAAGAAGGACAAGCTCTTCTACTTCTTTGATTACGAAGGCTACCGCCAGACGCAGTCATTTACCGACCAGGCTTTGCTGCCCACGTGCGCGGAGCGCGGCCTGAGCCTGGCGTCGGGCAGCACCTACGTTTGCGGCAGCACGCCGAGCCCCCTGGGCTACGCGATCGACGATACCGACACGGGCAGCTACCTGCCGGTTGCCGATCCCTGCCCGCTGAGCGGCGGACAAGTCCCTCCCCCCGCGCCCACGGGGTATACGGGCGTGAACCCGTGCAATTCGTCAACCTATTTCGGCGCAGGCCTGCTTGGCTATTACGGCGGGCATATCGATAAAGGTTTTATTCCCAGTTCAGACGTCATTCCGTTCGCCCGATCGACTGGAGGAGGGCTTTTGTCGTACCTGCCCAGCCCCACCAATGCGAATACGTTCAACAACCCCTTTCCATACAACTACATCATTCTGCATCCGCAAACCTACAACAAGGACAAGGGCGATGCCAAAATCGACTGGACGCCGAGCGAAAGAATGCGTTTCTTCGCCCGCTACTCGCAAAGCCGGATGAACGTCATCGATCCCGGCAACCTGCTCAATGCAGACGGCACTCCCAGCGTTGCCGGCGATAATGGCGACGGCCGAATTTACGCGCCCGTCAAGGCGCTCGACGCCGGCTTCACCTGGACGATCAATCCGGTCTCAGTGTTTGAAGCACGCCTCGGCTTCACCTCGGAACAGGCAGGCAAGGGGCCGTACCTGACCGGACAAAACACGATGACCGGAAACCTGGCTCTGGCCGGCCTGCCCACAGACCCGCAGTACCTCGGCGGCGTCACCTATCAATACTTCATCGATGGCGGATGGACCAGCCTGGGCCGGCTGTGGACCAGCCCGCAATATCAGAATCCGACCTTATGGGATCCCAAGGCGAATTACACGCGCCTGATCAAGAGCCACAGCCTCAAGGCCGGCATCGAGTACACCATGCTGCACGTGGCTCAACAGGATTTGCATCCAGTGCTGGGCGGAAACGTCTACACCGAACCGATATATGGAGCCGGCTTCGCCTGGTACGCGCCCGCTTCCGAGGGCGGTCTGGGTCAACCGACCACCACCGAGAACATGCGCATGTTCGATTATGCGAACTTCCTGCTTGGCTACCAGGCCGAAATGGGCCTGGCCAGCCCCACCATCAGCCAGCTTCGCGATTGGGGATGGTCAGGCTATCTGCAGGATGACTGGAAGGTGAACCACAGGCTGTCGTTGAACCTCGGCCTTCGTTATGAATTCAACACGCCCATTTACGAAGCCAGCAACGAGATGGCGAACTTCAACCCCACCACACAGAGCATCGTGCAGGCCAGCTCCAGCAACAGATACCTGATCAATCCCAATACGAAGGACTTCGGGCCGCGTATCGGCGCATCCTTCAGCCTCGACCCCAAAACCGTCCTGCGCGGAGGCTTCGGCATCAGCTACGCGCACTGGAACCGCGTCGGCTCCAACTACCTCACCATGAATCCGCCCAACGGCGTGGTCGCGCTGCAGGTGGCGGTTCCGGGCTCGGGGGGTTACAGCAACGTGCAGAGCGGCTTTCTTGCGGCCAACGGGAAAAGCATCGTCAGCCCCACGAACTACAGCACGTACTTTGACACTTTGCAGTACATGCCCGCCAACTCACCCGATACCCAGATTCGGAGCTGGTTCTTCAGCGTACAGCGGGACCTGACGCACAACTGGCTGCTCGATCTCTCGTACGTGGGTAATCACGGGTTGAACGAGGTCATCGTCAATGACATCAACCAGGCGCCGCTGGGCGGCTCGGTTCCGCTCGACATCTCTCTGGGTGGCGCGCCGGGTTCAGAGCGCGTCCCCTATGCGCTTTACTACACCATCGCCGGCATTCTGCCCTGGGCGACGTCGGATTACGACGGCTTGCAAGCCAAGGTGGAGAAGCGCTTCTCGCAGGGGCTGTATCTGCTGGAATCGTTCACCTGGTCGAAGGCCATCGACGTTGCGCCGCAGGCGCTGGATGGCGGCGGCAACTGCGACAACTGCGGCAACGGCATTCCCTCGGTGCAGAACATCTACGACTGGCAGGCCGATCGCGGCATTTCAGCCTACAACCACCCCATCATCAACACCACCTCGCTGGTCTGGTCGCTTCCTGTGGGCAAGGGGCAATGGCTGCTGCCCAATGCCAACCGCGCCCTGGACGAGGTTGTGGGCGGCTGGCAGGCGACCACGATCATTTCGGGGCGCAGCGGCGATCCGCTCGACTTTGCCTATAGCCCGAACAACGATCAGGCAGTCTCACCGCTCACCAGCGTCGACGGCCGCAACTCCTACCGTCCGAACATCAGCGGCTCTGCCGTGGCATCGAACAAGTCGTATCAGCAGTACTTCAATGTGGCAAGCTTCAGCACGCCTGCTCTGGCGCCTCCCAGCGGCAGCACCACGTACAACTCCTACGGGAACTTCCCCAGGAATTCAGTTCGCGGATTCGACTACTGGGACTTGGACCTGGGCCTGACCAAGAACTTTCCTATCACCGAGAGGACCAGCCTGCAATTCCGCGCCGAATCATTCAATCTCTTCAACCACAGCAACTTTAGCGACCCCAATACCATCGTGCCGAATTTAGGCGTGCCCCTGACACAGCAGACGGCAGGCACCTTCGGCCAGATCACGTCGACACTTGCCGCGCGCGAACTTCAGGTGGCAGCGAAGATCATCTTTTAACCGCCGCCGCGGAACGTCTAGCGTTTCGGAACTCATAACAAAAGGCCTCTTGCGCGTGGGAGAGGCCTCTTGTTAATATCTCGCGCCGCCAACCCCCGCTCGCTCCGCTGGCTCTGCTTTTTCTAGTAGTAGTCGGCGCAGCTCAGGTAGTAGCCGCAGTGGGCGCAGACCAGCTTGCAGTGGTGACCGGTGAGGCGATGGCCACAGGTGGGGCAAACCTGGCAGTGATGCTCAGGCGGCTGCGCCTCATTGGCTGTTTCGGCCGCACCACTTTGTGAGATTTCCGCAGCGGGGCCGGCGGCAAAATCAAAATTCAGGGCGCGTGGCCTCTCCGGCAACATGCCCGACAGATTAGCATGGATGTGGGGCGTCCTGCGGCGCACATTCAGGCAGGCCCCCAAGGCATCAATAGCAGAGCGGCGCAGGAAGCAAATCCCCGACGGCAGCGCGCCGCGAATCCATCGACAACCACACGATTTCGATCCCCAAAGGAGGGACTATGGCGAGCAAGGCAAGTGCAATCTGGACCGGATCACTGAAGGAAGGTAAAGGCACGATTTCAACCGCGACGGGCGCTCTGAACAACGCCAATTATTCGTTTGCCACGCGGTTTGAGGGCGCAACCACCGGCACCACCCCCGAGGAGTTGATTGCGGCGGCGCATGCCAGCTGTTTTTCGATGGCGCTGGGCGCGCAGCTGGGCGGAGCGGGACTGACGCCGAGCAAGATTGAAACTCATGCGGCAGTCACCCTGGCCAAGGTCGACGGCGGCTTCGCGGTCACGAAGATCGCGCTCACCACGACGGCCAGCGTTCCCGGCGCCAGCAAGGAAGCCTTTGACAAGGCTGCCGCCGACGCCAAGGCCGGCTGCCCCATCTCGAAGCTTTTCAAAAACAACACAGAAATCACGCTGGACGCGAAGCTGGTTTAGCGAGGCGGGCGTAGCTGGGGCTGGATGCAAGGGGCTGGTCCGGGTGCGGGCCGGCCCCTTGGTTTTTTGTGGAGCGCGAGGTCAAGATTGCGCTAGTCTGAACTCATCTTCGCGCCCTAAGAACCGAGTCCTGAAATGAAGCACGTCAGTATTTCTGCGTTCCTGCTGGCCACTGCGCTGTGCGCCCAGCAACCGCCGCCGGTGATGATGAAGATGGTGGTTCAGCTCGCCGGCCCGGATGTACCGCGAGACAGCTTTGCAGCCAAGCCCAAAACTATTTATCGCGCAGGCACAACATACTGCCGCGTCGAGGAGCAGCCGGACCCTGCAAATGGCATTCATGGAGTGGTGATTATCAATGAACCGGACATATGGATGCTAAACCTCGCCGACCGGACGGCGCGCCACTTTGTCGATAGCGGGCCGGATCTGAATTGCCATATGCCGATTTTTGGCGATCGTCTGTCCGGGATTCCCGGGGAGGATGCAAAGGAAATCAGCGGCTGGAGTTCGGATTTGAGATGGAGTTCTTCAGGAGCCACGAGGCCGTTCCGCAGCCGGGTCCGACTCTGCAATCTGGGCAGCAGCTAAGGCAAACGACGGGATATAAGCTGCAATTCGGCGACTGGTCGATCGCGCTGTTCACCTACGCGAATCCCGAAAGACCGGCCGCCGTGGCGATGCTTCACGGGAACGAGCATTCCATCTACTATTACTCCGGCTACGGGTTGATGCCTTTCGATGCCACGTTGTTCGCCAAGCCGAGCGGCGTGAAGATTGAAGAAGCAAAACAATGACTCGATCATGAGCCGGGAAAGGTCGCGGGATGAAGAAATACAAATTCAGAGCCCGGATCATCGCCGGCATGGGTGGCGGGGCCGGCCCGATCCTTGGACCGGCCTGCACTCCTCTGCCACCAACCGTGTGCCGAGCAGCGTGCGCCCCGGAGTTTGTGTCGATTATCTTTCTTCCGCATTTCCTGCGGGGATGGCGCCTACGGGCGTGAAGTTTACCTTGGTGCTCTTCAGTTGCTCCAAACTGGTTTGGCTCCCGCTTACAAACGCCCAGGCCACGACTGAGCCATTCAGTTCGGTGAACCTGACCGAGAAGAAGAGCGAAAGCGGCTTGGTTCGGCTGGGCAATTTTACCGTCGAGTCTGAAGAGATTTCGAGCATGAGGTGCCCTTGATCGGTAAAGGCGCTTACCGAACTTTGACCGCTACCGATGAAGGGCAGTCCCGCGAACGCGTCCTTGAATTGCTGCGCTGCCTCTGCGATTTCCCGCTTATCATCGATAGATCTTGGCAGTTGGACAGCTAGCGAGCAGATGGGATCGACGGCGAAAAGCACAATCAGCGGATTCATCTCTTGAGTTGGCGTCCCTTCAGGAAATTGGTTTGCCCACAGTAAGATGTGAACGCATTTTTCCGCCTCCTCGTGTTCCCGTGCTGCGGCGGGGTCGCTTCCCCATGCTGCCTGATGGCCGGTTTCGATGACTGCATGCGGAATCGCCTTGTCGGCGATCGTCCAGCCTTGAGGGAATTGATAGGAGAATCCGAGCGTGCTGTTGGTGTACACGTTGCCAGACAGTGAACCCGGGTCAATGCCCTTGGCGGTTGGCGAAACGCTGCTGCGGGCCGCTGAGGCGGTGGTGCCGCCGTTGCTCCTCGCCCCGCTCGCCTCGAAAAACTCAACTGATTCAATGCTCCGCTGCAGTTCTTTCGCAAAGCCGGAATTGAAGGAGATGATGTTGAACTCGAGGATGTAGCCACCCGTGGCAGCCGCATACGCGGCTTCGTGCATCGTGCCGGCAGCCGATTTTGCCTGCGAACTGCTTCTCCAGAATTCCCTCCCGCCAATCATCACACGCTCCGTCTCGTGATGATTGGGACCGGACGCTGCGGCGCGAACTGCATCTTCGGACGCGTTATTTGATTCCTCAGCAATCAGGGTCAGGACCGAAAGGCCACCACGATTCGCCTGAATGCCGAATATGAAGCGGCTGGTGCCGTTCGAAGGCAGGGATAAGTTCCGCATGTCCTCGCTCCGGGGTAGGGGCAGGGAGAAGCCGAAATACGTGTTTACGTATCTGCCGGAGGAGGTGTATCCAGCTTCGGGGCCGGCTAGCTGACCATTCGACGGAGCAGGTGCAGATTGGATTGCGAAGAGGAAAGCTGGCAAGAAGAGGACTGACGATAAGAGCTTAGTCGACGAGGACATCGTTCGTCCTGCCTTTCGCGACAGGCCATTATAGGCCGAAATGCGCGCACCGCCAGCATTTGACACCGTTTGTTGCATTTGCGAAACTCAGAATTGCTGCCTGCTTAAGCGGATGGCGCTTGAGCGCTCGCGTGCCGAAGTGGCGGAATTGGCAGACGCGCATGGTTCAGGTCCATGTACTCGCAAGGGTGTGGGGGTTCGAGTCCCTTCTTCGGCACCAAAAGTCTCGCAAAACATTGAATCAAGTGGGCTTGCAAGGGGTCAAGAAGGCTTCCTAGCAGTCTTCCTGGCATTTTCGCAAAAAGACACCCTGAGGTTTCTCCATACCAAGTAATTGGTCCCGGAGAAGATACCTAGGCGAACGGTACAGTCCAACTTTACAAGAACACTAAGCTGCCGACCGGGTGGCGCTATTGTGAGGCGGTGTTCCATCCGAACAACTGCATCAAGCCCCATGCCGTCCTGATACCGGGCGGCGAACAAACCATCAGAGACGGCTACTACTGCCTGTTCTACAACCGCAAATGGGGCCGGTCGGCAACGACCCGGCTGAGGCCTTGCGTCTACTGATGAAGAAGCGTGGTGAACTTCTGACGGTCGCCAACGGCGGTACTGTAGTTCAGGAGCCGGAAGGAGAGTCCAAAGTAGCCGGTACTCTACACTCCGCCTTCGAAGCCTGGGAATCCTTCTGTTGAAACATGAAGCTGCGAGGTTCTTTCGCGCTGGCTAAGGTAATGTCGCGAAAATGCGCCTCTTCAGCATCTCCCAACCATGCGGTTTCTTCTCCAATAAAGTCTCTTTCAGTGGCTTCATTAAGTCCTCCAGCTTAACTTCTCCATCGGCCACGGTTTTGTTCCCGCTTTGTACTGACGATTGGAGAAGCTGGATTGCTTGAATGTTCATCCTGACCGCGTGAAGCGTGAAGTCGCTATAGAAGTATTCCATGTTCCGCTGCCAATAGAAGGTGAAGCTTGGGAACATCTCGAACTGCCAAAACTGGTGTGCAGTTGCGGCTCCACTGTGGGACCTTCTGTGAGGAAACCCCGAGTTGACAGAAACGGACGTGCGTTCGCTGGAAGTCAAAGACAGATTCCGGCCTATGTAAATGCCTATTGAGAGATATGGTCTCTGTGGCAAGGCTTCCCACTACGAGAATGCCGCATCAAAGCTCATAGTGAACGAGTTCTGATACAAGTCCTGCGTTATTGGCTCACGCAGCCACGAGGCTATCCTGCTGCCGAGGCCGCTCGCGACGAAGTTGGATCCATGACAAGCTTGGCTTCACCGATTGAATCCGGCCGTGCGGCCGTTGATCGCGGGCAGCCGTTTCCTTTCCTTTGCGGGAAAGCCGCCATTGTCGCCGGAGCGAACTCCGGCATTGGCAAAGGCATTGCTGAATACATGGCCAGCGCCGGCGCGAGCGTGGTGATAGATTACGTGCAGCATCCCGAGGCCGCGCAGCAGGCACAAAGAGAAGCGGCGTCGGCTGTCAACCCGCTTTTTACCTTTCAGGCCGACATTACCAAGGCGGATGAGCGCCTGAATCTCATCGACTTCGCCTGGAAGCGGCTGGGGTATGCCGACGTCCTGGTGAATAATGCCGGAATGGAGATTCGGTCGGATTTCTGGGATGTGACAGAGCAGGACTTTGACCGGGTGCTCGACGTGAATCTTCGCGGAGCTTTTTTTCTGACGCAAGCGTTCGTGCGCCGGTTGCGCCAGGCCAAAAGACCCGGACGGATCATCAATATAAGTTCGGTTCATGAGAACATGGCATTCCCCGGCTTCAGCACCTATTGCTGCAGCAAGGGAGCGTTGCGCATGCTCATGCGCGATCTTGCCGTGGAGCTTGGCCCGCTGGGAATCACGGTGAACAACGTTGCCCCCGGCGCCATTGCCACGCCGATTAACAAGTCTGTTCTTGCGGATGAGGCGAAGCTCAATGCGCTGCTTGCCAATATCCCCCTGCATCGCCTGGGGACGCCCGACGATATTGCTCCACTGGTAGCATTCCTGGCTTCGGATGAAGCTGCTTACATCTCCGGAGCAACCTTCGTGGCCGACGGCGGTCTCATGCGCTCCTACCGCGAGCAATGACCGTCTCGCGTCCTGGTCAGCACGCGCGGGCCAGCGCCTGCAAAGTTTCGGTTCGCACCATCAAACACATCGGGAGGAAAGCATGAAAAACACAATCGGATGCCTGCCGTTCGGGCTCTTTGCAAACGATCCGGAGACAATGGCAGAATCACTCGCGTCGCGAGAGACGTTTCCCGGGGGCCCTGCTTCGGGAATGAGAGTTCTCACCTTCTATATTGCACACGCCGGAAAAAACCTGACCGCATCGAGGCTGAGGAATCTCGAGAAGGCGAAGGAGATCCTCGCCGCCCGCGTGGAGCGGGAATTGAAAGAACGGGAATTGAAAGAAAGGCGCTCCGCCGCTTAGCGGGTATGAGAAGTTTTGGTCGAGGATCGCCTCCAGCCATTTCTGCTCGACGTGTTTCACGTTTGTGTACGTGCCGAATCGCGCCCCGCGAAGTGAACACGTTCCGCTTGACACGCCTTCATGCTCCTTGCAGAGCTTCGGCTTGCTTTCAAACCGGGCGAACGATGATGCTACACGACCTTCAAGAGCATCAGGATCACGATGATCAAGAGAATGAGTCCCAGGCCTCCGCTCGGGTAGGGACCCCAGCTGCGGCTATATGGCCAGGCTGGGATTGCGCCGATCAGCAATAAAACCAGGATGATCAAGAGAATCGTCATTGCGTAGCTCCTTTTCGCTTATGCGGCTCTGTGTCTGCGCTTGCTCGCCTCCACAAGAACCCGCTCCTTGTGCCTCTGATGCCGCGGTGGACACGCCGGTTTTCCGGCGATGACTCCGGCCTTTAAGAAGGGCTGGTAAGATCCGTTGCGGGTGCATCATCATCTCCTCGCGGTGTGGTCCGATGACTTGAAACAAAGTTAGCGCCCTGGGCACGGTCTCAAACATCCAGCCCTCGGCGATTCTGTCTGAAAGGCGGGGCCGGCATGTACAATCACTGCGTCCAGCGGGAGGCCGCCTTGGATTATGCGATTGTGGTGAGGGTATGGAAGGCCGGGGTTTGGGCTGCGGTTGTGGCCTTGCTGGCGTCGGCGACGGTGCCGGCGTTGGGGACGCCGAGCGCGCCCTACGGGGCAGTGTTGCACGCTGCCATCACCGTAAGTGGAGGAATCACATTCACGGGGTCCTTTGACGACCCGCTGCCGATACGCACGTGCGCTGACGTGGTCAAGCAAGGGACGATCGTGCCCGGCAGCGGGGGCGTGGTGGCGTTCTACGTGCCTTCGCCGCCTCAAAGCCCGGGAGGCAATCCCGGACTGGTCAGCGGCGGGCACAACTTTATGACCGATGTTGCCGCGACGCCCTATCACGGGCCGGGCACATACACTGGCGCCGCTTTGAACGCCACGCAGATGGATGTGGACACGCGGCCGGGGGACGAGGAGACTCACATCTTCGCGTTTCCAACCGGCATCGGAACGATGATCGTCAATCCCGACGCTTCGGGCTCGTTCAAGTTCACTGAACTGCAGGATCCCGGCGACGTGAGGATTTCCGGTCAGGTCACCTGGACCTGCTCGTAGCCGGAACGGCTCTAGCTCACCTGCAAATATGTCGTATAAGGCTGATCGCCAACGGAAGTGAACGGCAGCAGCTTGACTGGCCCGCCGGCGGAGCCGGCCTGCCACTGACGTTCGCCGATGCGGCTGGCGGCCAGCAACTGCCGCCGCGTAATATGCGGCAGAGGGCTGCCTTCGCGCTCCTTCACGGCCATCAGCACGACCGGCCCGCGGAGCAGCGCTACGGTATCAGTGTGGCGAGCGTCGATAGGCTCGAGCCGCATTTTGCAAGGCAGATCGAGATCGACGCGGTCCCCGGTCTTAAACGTGCGCCGGATGGCGGCGAAATGGCCCGGAACCGCCAGACCGGCCTGGCGGGTGGCGTTGACGAAAATTTCGGCGCCTTGCGCCCACGCGGGGATGCGGAAATGCAGTGTCTGCTCCGTTGGCTGCGAACAGGTGAGAGTGAAGGCGACGCGATCTTCAAAGGGATAATCGCTCTCCTGCGTCAGCGAAAGGGCCGCGGCACCGTCGTTCCAGCGCAGGGTGGAAGGGAGGTAGAGATTGACGTAGACGGCCTGCGGCGCGCGGAAGTAGATGTTGATTCGGTAATCGGTTGCGACCTGCGGCAGCGTCCCGGAGCAGCAGGGCCAGCGGCCCGAGTGATACACACGCGAGCCGTTGAAGTTGTAATCGGAGTAATAGAAGGCGTGCCCGTCTTCCTCAAGAGGCCTGGCGCCCAGAACGGTGTTGTACATCATGCGTTCCATGCTGTCGCCGTAGCGCGCATCGCGGGTGATGCGCAGCAGGTAACGAGTCAGCTTGAAGTGCGCATACGAGCCGCACGGAGTTTCGAAGGTGTGATGCGTATTGGTGAGGCTCCGATACAGGTCGTCGCTGCCGGGGGCGCGCAACTGTTCATCCGGGCCCCAGCCGCCGGTGGCGTAGCTCTGCGCCTGCACCATATCGAAGCCGTTCTGTGCGGCGCGCAGGTGTTTTTCGCTGCCGGCCACCATGCAGGTCATCGCCGCCGAGCTTAACGAATTGACGTAGCTATATGCGTGCCGGCCCGCCAACACATTTTCGCCGCGCGCCAGCGGGTCGAACCAGGCCGTGTCATCGAGATACTGGAGGCCGAGATCAAAGTACCGCCGCCCCGCGCCGCGTTGGTACGCGAGAAAGAGATTTTCGGGCATGGTGTACGACTCGTCCCACGTCCAGGATTCGTCGTCCGCCGGCTTGTCCATGCGCCAGCGCTGGTTATGCTCGACCGCGTGACCGGGAAGATACGGGAGCGCCGCGTCGGTGGTCTGCTCAAGGATCGCCAGCGCCTGCGGATCCTTGACGAGCGTATGCGAGTCGAGCAGGCCGAGCACCAGCTTGTCGTAGGTGTAAGCGGGGAATCGGTTCTTCTGGTAGAACTGCCCGGAGATGGTTTGTGCGTAGAGGCGATTGAGGCACAGAACCTTGTCGCGCGTAGCCGCGTCGCCCGTGATGGCGTAAGCGCGCGCCAGGGCCGACACCCACTGGCCGAAAGTGCAGCCGGGCGCAAAGCCGTTGTTGAAATTTTTGCGGTAGTCGTAGTCGGGATCGTAGTGATACCAACCGCCCAAGTCTTGGCCCGGCGCGGGCATCCCGGACATCTGGCGGAAGGGCTTGAGCAGGCTGTCGTCGCTGAGGGCCATCAGAACTGCCTGGGTCTCGCGCAACTGCGTCTCATGCAGCTCGCTGCTGAGCAGAATGTCGCCGTAGCTGAACTCCGCGAGCGGCGCCGCGGCAGGCGAATCCAGCCCCCAAGCCAGATGGCGCCATGAGCCGGAGCGGGCGGCGGCCGCCGCCAGGGCACCCATGCGCAAAAAGCCGCGGCGCGAAAAGTATACTCTTCTGACGGGTTGGATTGACAACATTGCCCCCTCTTACTTTTCTTGACGATTCAATTCTGAGCCGGCGCTGCGGCAATTGCAAGAAATCGATTTCTCGACTATAAAATAATGCGTAGGACCTTACCGGGCGGAGAAAACAATCGCGCGCAGCATCAGGCTGCGCAAAGGATCAGTTCACAGGCGGCCCTCACTGCGCCTTTCGCATTGACTGCAAGGCTATGAGCACGAAGAACCCTGATGGAAAAAAGCCACGGAACGGCCGCGTCGACATCCTGCATGTCGCGCGGCACGCAGGTGTTTCTCCGGCTACGGTTTCCCGCGTCACGAACGGTCGATCCACGGTGGCCAAGCATCTGGCGAAGAGAGTCTGGAAAGCGATTGAGGAGCTTGGCTATACTCCCAATCCCCAGGCCCGCGCCCTTGTCTCCGGCCGCAGCCGCGTGCTGGGGCTGCTGGTTTCCGAGATTACCAACCCCTTCTTCCCAGAGTTGATCCAGAGCTTCGAGGACGTGGCCGGCGAGCACGACTTCGAAGTGATGGTGGGATCGACAATTTACAATCGCGAACGCGCCAGGATCTTCATTCGCCGTCTTGCGCAGCGGCGCGTTGAAGGCGTGGCGGTGATGACCTTCCGGGCCGAATCGCACTTGCTGGATGAGCTGATTGCGCAGAACATACCCCTGGTAACAATCGATGTGAGCGCCAACTCGGCACGGGCTGCGGTCATTGAAGTCGACTATGCACAGGGGATCGACCAGGCCGTCCAGCATCTGGCATTGCTTGGTCATCGCCGCATCGGGTTTGCCAGCGGACCGATGCCGCACGTTACGAATGTGCGCCGCAAGGACGCCTTCGTGCGGTCGGTCAAGAAAATCGGTCTGCCGGCGCAGAATGCGCCGATCTTTGTGGGCGACCATACCTTCGAGGGCGGAACGCAGGCCGCCCTTCATTTCCTTGGTATGAGTGCCCGGCCCACGGCGATCATCTGCTCCAACGACATGATGGCGGTCGGCGTCTTGCGGGTCATGTCTGAACGCGGGATCGTCGTTCCCAGAGATATCTCGGTGATCGGATTCGACGACATTCATCTCGCGGAATTTGTGAATCCCCCGCTTTCCTCAGTGCGCATGTCCCGGCAGGACCTTGCGCAAGCCGCATTCAAAGGACTGGAGCGGTTATGGTCTGCGAATTCTGCGATTTCATCAGAGACAATCCGCGTTGGCACCAACCTGGTGGTGCGGCAATCGACGGATTCCCCTCAAGAAGCGCTCAAGGCTCTCGGGCGCACTTCGCAGCCGGGTTGGGTTGAGACGCATTGATTGCATTCTCGATCATGGCATCGTATCTGGCGACGAGCACTCGGGACAAGCTACCACCAAAGCACATTCAGGAGCAGACAAGCCGCCAGCAGTGTAATGCTGAGGGCAACAAGTCCTGGTGTGGGGCAGATTGATGTGCGCGCGAGGGACTCGGGAGCGACGGACCCGGCTTGCTGCCGCACAATCTCAGGATGTTGCTCTCGCCAGAGCCCGCATCCGGCCAGGGCCGCGGAGAAGCTCAATACGGCGGTGTAGAAGTTGGCCGCCATCTGGCTGCCAAAGTGGAGAATGTGCATCCACGACGCTGACTGAAGCGCGATCCCGGAAATCACTCCCGCACAGACGCCCATCATCGCGCCGCGCTGGCTGGTGCGTTTGCTCGCCACGGCTGCGAGCACCGCAGCAAACACGGGCGCATAGAGGAGTGCCACGATCAACTGCAGGAGTTCCATCATGTCGCGAAAATAGAAAGTCGCATAAGCCATCACTTGTGCAATGAGCAGACAGATGGGCACGCAGAGCCTTCCCATGCGGATATAGTGCAGCTCGGAACGATGCGGGACGAGGCGGCAGCGATAGATCTCTTCGACCCATAAGGCGGAGAAACCGGACACGTTTCCCGCCAGCCAAGCCATCAGGCCTGCCAGCAGCGCTGCGGCGCCGAGCGCCAGCAGGAGGGGTCCGTATTTGAGGGCCATGAGGGCCGGCATGGTCTGGTCAAAGGGTGTTCCTGTGCCCAGGAGCGACGGGGCAGCTACTCCCGGCAGTACCACCAGAAATGCGATGGCCAGCTTGCCGAAACCGGCGAGCAGGGGCACGCGCCGGGCATCCTCGACGGAGCGAGCGGTTAAGGCGCGCTGAATCATGACAAAGTCAGTGCACCAATAGGAAAAGCTGATCACAAATCCGAGCCCGATCACAACGCCGATCTGGTCAAGCGGCGCCCGCGGGGACAGGAACGGAAGGTGCTTCCAAAGATGCCATCGCTCGGGCCTCACGGCCCATGTGGCGGCGTTGAAATGCACCGTCATGAAGAGCAAAGGCGCGAGGCCGCAGATCAGAACAACAAGCTGGAAGATCGAAGTGAAGAGCGATGCGCGCACACCGCCGATGAGCACGTAGACAAGGACAATGGCCGCGCAGACCAGGCCGCCTGCCAGAAAAGTCCATCCGAGCAGCACGTGCAGCACCTGAGCCACCGTGTAAAGAGCGACTCCGGCATAAGACAGAGTGCCTACCATGACAAGAATGGCATTCAACAGGCGCATCCGCTTTCCGAAACGCAGGCCAAGATACTCGGGAAGGCTGCGCGCCCCGGTTCGCATGTAAACCGGCAAAACGACGATGCTCATGAAAACCATTCCCGGGATGCCGCCGATCCAATAGAAGTGCAATGCCTGGACACCATACTGGGCGGCCATCGCACTCATGCCGATCACCTCAATCGAACCGCAGTTGTAAGCCAGAAACGAAAGCGTTGCCGCCCAGAGCGGCAAAGAATGTGAGGCATTCAGGTAGTCATTTGAGGTGGGCCAAGGGCGCCGGGAAATCCAACTGATCATCAGAACGGCAGTCAGATAGATTCCGAGGGCGACGAGCCCGAGGGGAGCAAATACGCCTGTTTTCATGGAACGACTCGCCGCTGGCTGGATGCCGTATTCCCTTGTACACAACGCCTGCCCAATCCGTCCAGAAGGATCAATGTTGAGCGCATGCACCCGGAGTGTCTGCCCAAGCGGGGCGGAGGCGGTGAAAGGAAATAAGGTGGCCGGCTGCGGGAAGAAAGCGAATGACTGGAGGCAAACCGCTCGAAACAGAAGGGAAATGGAAGGGCGGTAATTAGTGCTTGACGATTGCCAGGAGGGAGGAGTAGAGTTTCGATTTCGAGAAAACGATTTCCTCATTTCCCCAATGCTGTGGGAGAGTCAGTCGGCGGCACCAATCTCCGTTGCAGGCATTGTGGGCCAGACGTCGATCCACGCCGGCGGCGGGTTTCAGGCGCGATTCGCCTCCGGCCGAGTCTTGTACCTGCGCTGCTTTCCGGAGGCTACTCTGATGACATACCAATCATTGATTCGCATCTGCTTTGCGCTCGCGTCTCTGCTCGCGATCGCGGGACTGATCATCGCGACCCGACCCTGCGCCGGCCAGGCAACAACAGGCCAGATTGCCGGCCAGGTAGCCGATCCCTCCGGCGCCGCAGTGGCGGGCGCCACGATTACGGTTACCGATGAAGAAAAGGGCGTCGCGTTTACGGGACGGAGCGACAGCACCGGTAACTACACCGTGGTCAGCCTGCCCCCGGCAAGCTACTCGGTGGCGGCCAGCGCGTCCGGCTTCGCCGAGACCAAGTTCACCCATGTGGTTGTGGCCATCGACCAGCAGGTCGCCCTCAACTTCAAGCTCAAAGTCGGCAGCGCTTCAGTATCAGTCGAGGTAACGGAAGCGCCGCCGGTGCTGCAGACCGAGAGCGCCGAGGTGGGCACGGTGCTGAGCGGCAACGCCATTACCGACCTGCCGCTGGATCAGCGCGAGTTCTTCACGCTCACCAAGCTGGTCCCCGGGGTCACCAGCATCAACGGCAATACGAGCATCAACACGGTGGGGCTGGCGGTGAGCGGCGAGCGCGAGTACGGCAATTCCATTCAGTTGGACGGCATTGAATCCACCACCAATCGCACCAATGACTATACAGTCGATCCGAATGTGGATTCGGTTGACCAGTTCAAGGTGATCACGGCGACGTACAACGCGGAGTTCGGCAACGCGGCCGGCGGCGTGATCGCCATTGAGACCAAGTCGGGCACCAATTCGCTGCACGGCGATGCGTATGACTTTTTCCGCCCCAATTATCTGGCCGCAAAATTGACCACGCCGGGCGTGAGCACGCCGCAACCTCCCTCAGCGCTGAAGTGGAATATTTTCGGTGGGACGGCAGGTTTCCCCATCAAGCGCGATCGCGCGTTCCTGTTTGCCGCTTATGAAGGCGAACGGGAAAAGAACCCCTATTCGTACGTAGATTCCACCATTCCCTTCGGCCTGATCAATTTTCCGGGCAACGGGAGCGTGGATTTCTCGGGGCTTCTCGATCCCTACGCCGGAATTCCAAACGGCGCCGCGGCAGGGACCATCGATCCCATCTTCGATCCCGTGGTTTCGGTCAATTCTTACGGCGGCGCCGAACAGCAGTTCACGGGGAACATCATTCCCAAAAGCCGCGTGAGTCCGGCGGGGCTGGCGACGCTGCTGAATTTTTATCCCAAGCCGAACCTGACCGGCATCGACAACGGCTGGTTCCGGAATTTCGAAGTCTATTCGCCGACCCACTTCAATTACGACAAAGTCGACGCGCGTTTCGACCAGGTGATCAGCGAAAAGGACCGGCTCTATGCCGTCTACCATTGGCAGCGCGACGACCAACTGGTAACCGATCCCTATTGGGGCCACACGGTGGTGCCGGGCGCTGGCGACGCCGACCAGGCAAACCAGGAAGACTATGAGCCGCAGTCGATTTCGCTCACCTACGACCGCATCATCAGCCCGACGCGGCTCAACGAAGTGCGCTTCGGTTATCTTTTTTATCCCGAGAATCTTTACAGCCTGTTGAACGGCATGGACTATTCCACCAAGTACGGCGTGGGCAACGTGGCGGTTCCTGGTTACACGGCGACGATTGGGTACCCGCAGATGTTTCTCGCCGACGGATATCTCTCCGGCGGATCGACCTACAAGCCGTACCACGTGAACGACCAGAACTATCAGATCACCGATAACTTCACCTGGACAACGGGGCGGCACGAGTTCAAGTTCGGTGGCGATCTGCGCCTGCTCAACTCGCACCCCAACTTCTCGCTCTTTCCTACAGGGTTCGATTACTTCGACAGCTTCGGCTATGCCGAAACCGCGAACTTCTATTACACCTACATCCCGGGCGCGTATAACTGGGCGGGCGGATCGGACCTCGCCGACCTGGTTCTGGGTTTGCCGACCGACGTCTATATCGGGCTGCAGCTGACCAACCCGCACACCAAGAGCTGGAACCTGGATTGGTTTGCCCAGGATTCCTGGAAGGTGACGCCACGCATCACCCTCAATTACGGGTTGCGGTATGAGTACGACAATCCGTGGACCGAGGCCAATAACAACATCTCCAACTTCGATCTGGCCAGCGGAAATGTCCTGTTGGCGGGGCGCGGAGGCAATTCCAGTTCGCTTATGATCGGGCGCAAAGACGATTTCTCGCCGCGTTTCGGATTCGACTTCCAGCTGGATCCGCGGACGGTGCTGCGCTTCGGCGGCGCCATCTTTTACTCGCCTGAAAATGACGGCCGCGAAGACCTTCTCACCCAGAACTATCCCTTCGCCGACCAAGCCGCATACACGGATTGGGTTTACGACGGCCCGGCGAGTGGTCCGTCTGCGCCATGGGAGTATGTTTTGGATACAGGCGTGGCACGCAACACCAAGATCAGTCTTCCCGCGTCGGGCGGCGCCATTGTCCCATCCACTGTAGTCAACGGGAACCTCGAAACAACCTATGGAATCAACCCCAAGATGAAAACCGGCACAGTTGGCTCCTTCAGCCTCACGCTCCAGGAACAGATCACAAGGACCTGGTCATTCGAATATGGGTATGTGGGGTCGATCGCCCGGCACTTGTCGTACGAGATCGGCGATATCAACGCCAATCCGAACAACTCGGCGAATAGTTACAACAACCTGCTGACTACGGACCTTGGCAACATTCAGTACCTGACCGACTCCGGTATCAGCAGCTACAACGCCATGGAGGTGAAGGTGAACAAGCAGACCTCGCGTAATACGAGTTTTCTGCTTAGCTATACCTGGAGCCATAACCTCGACAACGGACCTGCGCCCTTCGATTTGAATCGCGGGGCCACCAACAGCCCCCAGAATCCCTACAACTTGAAAGCGGAATACGCCAGCTCCAATAACGACGAACGCAATAACCTGGTTTTCAGCGGAGCGTTCGTGCTGCCCGTGGGCAAAGGCCAGCGCTGGGGCTCGAACTGGGGATCGGCAGCGAACGCGATCCTGGGCGGGTGGCGCTATAGCCCCATCTTTATTGGCCATTCGGGCATGCCGGTGAACGTCACCCGCGGAACCAACCCCGCGTCAATCCTGCCCGGCCTGCGGCCGGACGTGACGGGCGATCCGGCCATTCCGCGCGGCCAGCGGAGCATCTACCATTGGTTCAATACCGCAGCGTTCAGCATACCTTCGAACATCGCCGGCAGTTCCTTCGTTCCCGGCAACGCCGGGCGCAACCTGGTGATCGGGCCGGCTTACGTGAACCTCGATTCGTCGCTGGCCAAGGACTTCCGGTACCGGGACCGCTACACGCTCGACATCCGTATGGAGGCCTTCAACACATCGAACACCGTGCACCTCGGGGATCCCGATACCACCTGCTCTGCGCCATCTGCTTCGGGGTCATGCGCGGTCAGCGGCACCTTTGGGCAGATCAGCAGCATCCTCGGCAACTCGGATCGCGAGGCGCAACTCGCAGTCAAGATACTCTTCTGAATTGAAGATCTGCCCTTGAATTCCATGCGGAATCAGCGGCCGGTGCGCGGCGCTGATTCCGCCCGTTTCTTCCCGGCTCGACTGCGCTCGCGTCATCGTTTGTGGGAGCTTCAATCCATGGTTCGTCGTTTGCCCGGCTGGGGCCAATCTGCGCTGCGTGCATTTCGAGGCATCGGTTCTGCCGTGGCAGTCTTTGTTGCGTCCGCTTTCCCCTCCCCCAGCTTTCTCGTTGCGCAGAATGCCACTTTCCCGGCGCCGCATGAGTTTTTTATCGACTGTTCGGCGTCGCTGGCCGGGGATGGCTCAGTGGCGCATCCCTGGAACAGCCTGGCCGCGGCGCAGGCGCACATGTTTGTTGCGGGCGATGGCATTGCGCTGAAACGCGGATCGGCGTGTCATGGCTCGTTTGCACCGCAGGGTTCCGGTAGCGAGGGGAAACTGATTCGATTGACGGCTTACGGCCAAGGCCCGCGGCCGAAGATCGTTGCCGGCGCCCATGATCGCCAGGCCTTGCTCCTCTTCAACCAGGAGTACTGGCAGATCGACTCGCTCGATGTCTCCGGCGGCAGCACCTACGGCATTTTTGTCAGCGGAGACAAAGGGGTGCTGCACCGTATTTCGCTTGAGAATCTTTCTGTCCATGATGTCCAAGGCGGCACGATGAAGAGCAAGGACAACGGCCTGGTGGTGATTGGCGCAAGCGGCCGCGACGTGCACTTCGACAACGTGCTCGTGGATGGCGTAGATGCCGCGCACACCAACCAATGGGCCGGCATTCTCGTCGGTGGCGGCAACTTCGGCATGGACATGCCGCGCAACCAGCATGTGACCGTCCGCAATTCGAGCGTGCACGACGTTTACGGCGACGGCATCATCCTCTTTCGCGACTCCGATGGGCTCATCGCAACCAGCGCTGCGTGGGAGACGGGCATGCAGCCCACCCAGACCATCGGCACTCCCAATGCCATCTGGACCTGGAGCTGCACGGGTTGCACGGTGCGCGACAATGAAGCCTTTCTCACCGACAGCCCCGGCATCGACGGGGGCGCTTACGACATCGATTGGAACAACACACGAAACACCGTGGAGCGTAATTACGCGCACGACACGCAGGGCTATTGCATAGCAGTTTTTGCCGCCGGTTACGTAACGAGCGACAGCATGGTGCGCGACAACCTGTGCATTGACAACGGGCGCAGCCCGAGGCTCGCCGTCTTGCAGGGCGCAGTTTATCTTCACACCTGGAATGGCGGCGTAATCCACGGGCTGCGCGTGGAGCATAACACCGTTATCTTTGACCCGCCGGTGGCCATGGCTGCAGCCCTCGTGGATGATGCGAAGACGGGCGATGAGCCCATTGCCTTCGCCGGAAATCGCATTGAATCGGCCGCGCCGCTTTTCTATCGGACCAGCGCGTCATTTGCGCCAGAGGGAAATAGCTACCGCTTCACGGGCGCCGGCGATGCGCGATTCACGCTTGGCGGCAAACTGAACGCAACGCTCGAGGCTCTTCAGGCCGCCAAGCTGGAGCAGGGATCGACACTTGAAAAGAGCTTTCCGCCGCAAGCTTCAGAGATTGCGCTGCGCCTGGATGCGACCGTGGATTTTGTCCTGAATGCAGATGGGCTGCTTGCCCCCGCGCCGCGCGCGCAGCTGATGGTGCTGCGCGGCCTGGCTGCGCAATATGGGGAGGGCGCACTGGCGGTTACGGTGCACTTGCACGAAACGCCGGACCCGACGCCTGCAGAAGCCGTGGCACTGGCCAACGCGCTCATTGATCTCGACGCACCACAGATTCGTTTCGTGCACGATGGCGAAGCTTCAGGGGTAATTCGTCTTTACACGCGCGATGGCCGGCAACTCGAGGAATGGCAAGGATTTGAGAATGCGGCCACGCTGGGCGGGGCATTACGCGCGCGCCTGGGCCGCCCGCGCTACGCAGCGATGGAGGATCAGCCATGATGCGCCCGGGCGCGGCACCGTGTACCAAGCGGCTGGGTGTGTGGGCGCTGGCAGCGATTTGCGCCATGAGCGCAACCGCTGTGTGCGCGCAGGGATTCGCGCTCAAGGACGGCGAGACGGTGGTGTTCTACGGCGACAGCATCACGGCACAACGGCTCTACACCAAAGACGTTGAAGAGTTCGTGCTCACGCGGTATCCGGCTCTGCACATCCGGTTTGTAAATGCCGGCGTTCCCGGTGACACGGCCGCAGGGGGGTATGCAGGCAGCGCGGCGGAGCGCGTGGCACGCGACGTTGCGCCCTACCAGCCCCGCATGATCACCGTGATGCTGGGGATGAACGATGGCGGATGGGGCTACGGATCGGCAGAGCAGATCGAGGCGGACTTCAAGACGCGCTACACCGCGCTGCTGCGCGCGCTTCGGCAGGCAGCTCCCGAGGCCGCGCTTACGCTGATCTCTTCGACGCCCTACGACGAAATCACGCACGGCACGGAGTTTCCTGGTTATGCGAAGATGATCGATCATCTTGCCTCGGACGTTTCAGAAATCGCCACGCAATGGCAACGCCCCGGAGAGCCGCCGGCGGTCTTCTGCGATTTTCATGACCCGGTGCTGGAAGCGCTGGAGCGCGCCAAAGCCCGCGATCCGGAGCTGGCGGCCTTGCTTATAACAGATCGCATCCATCCGGCCCAATCTACTCACTGGATCATGGCGGCGGCGCTCATGAAGGGGTGGCAAGTCGACCCCGTCGTCAGCCAAGTAGATTTGGGTGCGGCCGACACAACGGTGATGGCGAGCGATCGCACTGCAGTGACCGGGCTTCAACAATCCGGGGACGGGCTCGAATGGACGCAGCAGGACCAATCGCTGCCACTGCCGCTCGACTTCGACAATGCGATGACGACACTACTGCTGCAGATATCGGACCTCGCCGCTCTCGACCGGCAAATGCTCCGCGTAGAGGGGCTGCCGCCGGGTGAGTATGGACTGCGCATCGACGGCAAGCAGGTCGCAGAGTTTTCAGCCGACGCGCTGCAGAGCGGAGTCAATCTGGGACTCTACAAGACGCCGATGCTCGAACAGGCGCGCCAGGTCGCATCGAGAGAGGACCAGCGCGCCGATCTCGATCGCGCGGCATTCATTTTGAGAGCTGATTTGAAACCCTCCGCGACGACTGACGAGGCTGAAACTGCGCTCCGCAACGCGCAGGACGAACTCGATATGGAGATGCGCAAGCAGCTCAGCCCGAAGCCGCATCACTTCGAGCTCCGGCCGGCTCAGCAGGCAGGGAATAGAGACTCTGCTGCGGCTCGCCGGTGAAAGCCAATTTAAGGAAGGCACGCATGAGACGGATTTGCACTTCTTTTTTCATTTTTTGCGCCGTGATTGTTCTCCAGTGGAGCGCAGCGCTGCGGGCGCAGCAAAATTCGAGCGACGCCATTCCAGAATTTCCCAACGTTCTTTACGGCGCCGCCTACTATCCCGAATACGAACCGTACGACCGGCTCGACAAGGATGTGGCGCTGATGAAAGCCGCGGGCCTGAACGTGGTGCGCATGGGCGAGTCCACCTGGAGTCTGTGGGAGCCGGCGGACGGCGAATTCGATTATGCGTGGATGGACCGCGTTGTCGACGCCATGGGCAAGGCGGGCATCAAGGTGATTCTCGGCACACCGACGTATTCCATTCCCGCCTGGATGGCGCATGAGCATCCCGAGATTTTGGCGGATTCACTCAGCCGGAACCTCTACGGTGGACCGCCCACGCCCAACGTTTACGGCATGCGACAAAACATGGACACGGATTCGCCGGCCTACCGGTTCTACGCCGAGCGCCTGATCCGCCACATCGTCGCGCATTACAAAGACAACCCGACCGTCATCGGCTGGCAACTCGACAACGAGACCAGCAGTTACGACGCCGACAATCGCGACGTTTTCATCGGCTTCCAGCATTACCTCGAGAAAAAGTTCGGTACGCCCGAAGCGCTCAGCAAAGCCTGGTTCCTCAATTACTGGGGCGAGAACCTGCACGCCTGGGAAGACCTGCCCACACGCGATGGCGCGCAGAGCACCGGCTACAAGCTGGAGTGGACACGCTGGAGCCAGTTGCGCGTCACTGACTTTTTGCGCTGGCAGGCAGCTCTGGTGCGCCAGTGCACCTCGCCGCGGCAGTTTGTCACCACCGACTTTGCCGGCATGATGAAGCGCGATGTCAACGAGGAGGCAGTTGCGCAGTTTTTCGATATTGCCGCCGTCAACGTTTACCACGGAACCCAGGACCACTTCGACGGAGCCGAGCAGTCGCTCCAGGAAGACTTTACGCGCTCACTGAAGCGCGGCAACTTTCTGGTGACTGAGACCAACGCGCAGACGACGGGATGGTCTTCGGCCTTCCAATTTCCTCCTTATGACGGCCAGATGCGAGAAGATGTTTACACGCACCTGTCGAACGGCGCCGACATGGTGGAGTACTGGCACTGGGCGTCGATTCCGGCAAACCAGGAAACTTATTGGAAGGGCGTGCTCTCGCACGATTTTGAGCCTGACCGCGCCTACGCGGAGGTGAGCCGTACTGCGCACGAGCTTGAGAAGATCGGATCTCATCTGACAGACCTGAAGATTCACAACCAGGTGGCGATTCTTTGGAGCCGCGACTCGATGAACGCGCTCACCTTCATGCCGTTCAGCTCGTCGGGGCCACAATGGAGCACCGATCCTTCGACAGCCACATACAGCACGCTGGTGGGTCAAATTCATCGCTCGCTCTATGATCTCAATGTCGGATCGGATTTTGTCTTTCCCACGACGGGGGATTTCTCGCAGTACAAGCTCTTGATTGTCCCGGCGCTTTACATCGCCGACGATGCTCTTCTCGAGCGCATCTCTGATTACGTCAAAAATGGCGGGCACGTAGTGATGACCTTCAAGAGCGGATTCGCCAACGAGAACTCGGCGGTGCGTTGGGTGCGCGCGCCCGGCCCGCTGCGCGAAGCTGCCGGCTTCAGCTACCAGGAGTTTTCCAATCTCGAGCATCCGCTCGCGCTCAAAGGCGATCCGTTTCACCTGGCTGAGGCAAACACGGTTCAGTATTGGGCGGAGTTCCTCAACCTGGAGCACGCAAAGGCGTTGGCATACTATGACCATCCATTCTTCGGGCAATGGCCGGCCATCACCGAGAATCAATTCGGCAGTGGAACGCTGCTTTACGAGGGAACATACCTTTCCGACAAGCTGCAGACCGCCGTATTGCGCACCGAACTGGAGCATATCGGCTTACTCGCTCCCGGCCAGCAACTGCCTGCTGCGATCCACACGCAACAGGGCATCAATCGGCTGGGGAAGCGCGTCCATTACTTCTTCAATTACTCAAGCGAAAATGCGAGCTTTCATTACGCGTACGGTGATGGGATGGATTTGCTGAGCGGAAAGCGGGTGACCGACGGCACCGAGTTCAAGCTGGCTCCCTGGGACCTGGCGATTGTCGAAGAGAATGCAGCCAGCACCTCGGCACAGCAGACGGAGAAGTAATCTGTACGCAATCCGGAGGACGGGAGGACCTGTCATGACGAGGAATCGATATGGCATGATCTCGATGCGCGTGCCTGCTGCGGTGGCAACGGTGGCAGCGTGGGCTATCATGGCCATCGCAGCGAAGGCACAAACAGAGCCCACGCCGCCGGCACTCTCCGCACCGGTCTCGGTCTACAACAACTGGTCCTCGTATGACGAGCTATCCGACAATATTCCGCTGACTGAGTCGCTGGCCATGCGCGAGCTCGACGAGTTGCTGCGCCTGAAGCGCGCGGGTGTCCGCTTCGACTACTACATGATGGACGCCTTCTGGTTCGCGCCTGAGGGAGGCTACCGCGCGTGGCGCAAGCCCAATTGGCCGAATGGCCCCGATGCGTGGATCGCAAGATGCAAACAGAACGGCGTTCGCCCCGGCCTCTGGTTCAGCACCAATACGCTTGTGAAAATTCAGGCTGCACCAGCGTGGCGCGATTCGCTGAATAAAGACGGCACCGAGATGTCGCTCTTTGAAGGCGGTTTTCTTCCCGACTTCATCAACGTCCTGCAATATTGGTACGACCATGGCATCCGCATGTTCAAGTTCGACTTCCTCGATCTCTATGCGGCCACGCCCGCGGCCGCGGCCAGGCTGACCCGCGAAGAGATCAAGGAGCGCAACACGACAGCGCTGCGCGACGCGCTGTTTGCCTTCAGAGTCAAGAATCCCGACGCCGTGCTGATTGCATTCAACGGATTCGGCGGCGTCCTCGACAACACCTTCACGCCGCTGCCGTTCCGCGATCCTACCGATTTGCGCTGGCTCAGCGTCTTCGCCATGGAGTATACCGGCGATCCGCGCCCCTCCGATGTTCCCGAAGCAAACTTCTGGCGTTCCGTGGATATCTACGGCGATCACATGGTACGGCGGTTCGAGCAACTCGGATTTCAGCTGGAGCGCATCGACTCCACCAGCTTCATGGTGGGCAATACAGGGACCATCTACTATCGCGGCATGCAGGAGTGGAAGGGGGCCTACCTGCTGATGATGGCCCATGGCGGATGGGTGAACACCGTGCACGGGAACCTGGAATCCATCCAGGGCGATGACGCCCGGTGGATGGCGCGCGCTCAGGCGCTGTTCTTCGAATTGCAGAGCCTCGGCCGCGTCCACAGCTTTGGCGGCATTCCCGGCGACATTGAACCGTACGGATTTGCCGGAGTCACCACGCGCGGCGCCGTTTACGTGGCCGTCAATCCCGCGCAGCGCGTCGCCTGCATCACGCTTCCCCAGCTTGCTTTGAACCAGGTGCCATTGGGCCCAGGCCGAGTGCAATTCCGCGACGCCGGTTTTGTCCCCGCGCTGGCCGGCAACCGGTTGACGCTCGGCCCCGGACAGATGGCTCTGGTGGGCTATGGGGCATACACTTCGCCGAATTACGACTTCGGCGTGCAGCAGGATGTTGTCATTCCCGCTTCCATCGAGCCTTTTCCCGCCGAGTTCCATTCCGCCGGCAAAGGTTCGATTGAGACGACGATTGCGCCGCCGGCGCATGGTGTTCTTCGTGTCATCGTTCGGCAGAAATCTCCCGACGGAACGGTCCGCCGCACCTGGGCCGGCGGGCCGCCTTCAGGCGAGAACATGGGTAAGGTGTTCGCATTCGCAGCTTCGCAGGGCGATCGCGAGGTTCCGGTCCGAATCGACTACAACAAAATCATCTGGAGCGGACTGAGCTGGGCCGTCGGCGAAATCGAGGTCGAGAGCCTCGCGCCCGGCAAGGCGCTGACCATACGATTTCATTCTGCCGAGAAAGATCCCATCGAACTGGATGCGACAACCTACCTTGTCAAATACCCGGGATCGAATTGATCGAGTGCAGATCACTGCGTGGCAGCCGCGGCGATCAAGGCGTCGAGCGCCGAAGTCTGGCGCGTGGCATCGGCGGAATCGAAGGGGCCCTGCCAATACGCACCAAACTCGCAGTTGGGGCCCTGGTCGCTGGCCATGATGGCCTTGGCGTTGGCTTGAGCGAAAGCCTGGTAGGCGGGGTTATGGTCGGCGACGTAAAGCGCCATCAGGTTACGCATGAAGATCCCCTTGAACTGAGCCGCATCGCTGCCCGATATGCTGCCCGGCTCGGTGAGGATGCCATTCTGCGACAGATTTGTAATCGCCGCGTTGGCGATGGCCTCGGCCTGCGTGACCAACGACGGATCCTGGCCGGCCTTATTCAGCTCGACGAGCCCGCCCAGTATCACACCCTGGTTGTAGGTCCAGGTTATGCCGCCGTTGTTGGCGCACGCGCTGGGATTGGTTGAGTTGAGGCCGTCGTTGATCAGGTTCCGCGCATTGATCATTCCGGAAGCCTTGAACCATGTCCATTCCTTTTGCGCCCACGCCAAGTATTGCGCCGCGGCGGTGCCCGTAGTGCGGTTGGCAAGCTTCGCAGCGATGGTCAGGAACAGTTCGTTGGGAATGGCGTTTTTGTAGGTTTTGTCAGTGCTCCACCAGACTCCGCCGCCGCAGGTCGAGTCCCACGCGCCGCTGATGATGGCAAAGATCGACTCCGCCATGGAAAGATAGTTTGAGTTTCCGGTCACATCGTAGGCGTCGATCCACGCCAGCGCCCACCAGCCCTCATCGTCGTAGTACATGTTGATAAAGCCGGCGTGCGTCGTCTGCGCGGCAACAAACGTGTTGGCGAGGACGGAATTGTACGCGGTGCTTCCGGTGAGTTGTTCGTAGTTGGCCAGCATGGTGATCGTGTTTGCGGTATGCCACCAGCCCGAGGGCGACGCGTACTGCCCTGAACTCGACACGTACCATTGCTGCAGCGTCTGGATGCCCGAGGCCGCCTGCTGCGCGTAGCTCTGTGTGCTTGTGGCGGAGGACCCTGGAGCAGAAGCCGGCTGCGCGTTCGATCCGCCGCGGCCGGTTGCGGTGAGCAGAGCGAGGACACATGGGACGATCATCGGAGCGCGGTACGTGCGAGCCATGGGGCGGAGTTTCCAGCGATGGTGCAATGTAGAAGCCGTGCGACGCAATGTCGCTCAGGTGCCGGGCGCAAGGAGCGCGGGACACGGCCGGTCTCCCAAAGCAGTCCCATCTTAAATCCCGCGTTCCTCGCGGCTCAATAACCATGCTTACGGCAAATCCAGGACGCAGCCGCACCCAACTGATTCAGTCTGCCGGTTAGCGGTGCCCACCGCCAGCGTGGCCGCCACCTCTGAATCCGGCGCTGTGTTCGCCGCCGCCCTCGTGATTGGCCGTACCCGCGTGGCCCTTGCCGTCGCGGGCTTCATTGGCATGAAAGCCATTGAACGGACGTTCTCCGCGAGCGGGCAGCGGTCCACCATACCCGTGGTGCGGATCCCAGCGGTTATCCACGTGACCATAGAAGCCATGAGGGCCGTGAAACCATGGACCGGCTCCAATGAACACGCCGTTCATGAACCAATCGGGCCCATAGTAGCCATAGGGTGCGCAGTCATACGGCGCGTAATCGAAATACCCGTAGGGACAATCGGGTTCGGGGCCAATGGCAACGCCCACACCGACCTGCGGCCCATAATAGGGACCCGGCGCGCAGGACGCGCAAAGGAGACTCAATAGACTCAAGTATCGAAGGACACGCAAATTGCACCTCTCGTCAATGGGATGCTGCCAGCAGATGTGATGCTTAGATGCGAGCTCCGGAAATGGGGTGGCTTCAATCCCGGCTTTTTCGCTCGCGGCGTTGCGCGTGCCTGGCAGGCGCGGCTAACAGATTGCGGCAGCCGCGCCCCTGTGCTCTACGATGAACGCATGGCGTGAACTGAGGGGAGAAACATTTTGGCCGCACAAAGGTCGGCTCAATTCCTGCTCTCGGCGGTCTCGGCAGAACAATTTCCCGCGGCCGGCCCTCCGGAGATCGCCTTTCTGGGCCGCTCGAACGTGGGCAAGTCGAGCCTGCTGAATGCGCTTGTGGGCGGGAAAGCCGCGAAGGTATCGTCCACACCGGGCCGCACGCGCGTCATCAATTTCTTTCTGGTTACGGAGAAGAGCCTGAAGCTGAGGGTAGTTTTTTCAGACCTTCCCGGCTACGGATACGCGAAGGTATCCAAGTCCATCTCAGCGAGTTGGCCGTCGTTCATCGCGCCGTACCTCAAAGAGCGCGAAAAGCTGGCGCTGTGCATCTGCCTGGTGGATGCGAACATTCCGGCGCGGGCGAATGACCGGCAGTTGCTCGATTGGTTGCACGCGATGGATCGCAAGTACATTGTGGTGGCCACCAAAATCGACCGGCTGAGCGGCAACGAGCGCACGCGCCACCTTGTGGCGCTCAAACGCAGTCTGGGAGTGGATGAGATTCTGCCTGTCTCGGCAAAGACCGGCTACGGCATCACGGAATTGTGGCGGCGGATCGGAGAGGCAGGGAATAGGGAATAGGGAAAGGAACTCTTGATGGTCAGTGCTTGGCGGGTGCGAACGTTTGCCTGCCCTCAAGGCCGCGAACGTAGGAGCGAACTTCAAAGCCAAATGTGAGTTCGCGAACTGCGATCACTCGTAGCTGTTCGGCAAAGCGGGCATCGAACTCGCGATGAGTTGAAAGCACGTGCAAGCCTTGCGCAAGGCGGCCGAGATAGCGCGGTGAAAGCTGCAGCCAGCGGCGAGAAGCCCACTCCTCCGTATCGAGACATTGAAGCGCGATTTCATCAAGCTTGGCCAGCTCTAGCGGGGAACCCGAATCCACGCGCCAAACGACGATGGCGGGTATGCCGCGGAGGTCGGTTTCGTCGTACTCGCCTTCCTGGCAAAGGAAAGCCTGGTGGAGTGTGTTCAGTGGCAGGTCGCGGCGGAATAGATCAGGCGCGACGCCGCGCTCATGCATTTCGCGCTCCATCGCCGCCGGCTCCAGAGCAACACAGAGCGCAACCGGCTCGCGTTTGCGCAGCTGATTCTTCAGGATGCGCAAAGCCTCATCGAGCGAGTTGACCAGGAAGTCGGCCACTCCGTCGCGGAGCGCCTGCTTCTGCGCCGCGCGATCGGCTGTAGCGCAGAAGGTTGCGGCGCCGGCGATGTTCGCCGCTACGACGCAGGCACGGCATGCTCCGTCGAGTTCTCCCGCGCAGAAGAGCCTGCCGCCGAGTCCTGATTCCGGATCGGCGTAAGGGGATGCGATGAGCCCGGCGTAAGCCTGAGCTGCCTGCGCGGCAAACTCCAACGCGGCTCGGGATGGGGTGGCGAGCGCCAAGACTTTATCTTATCGAGCGGCGGCGCGGATGGGGTGCGCCGGCAGTGGGGCAGTTTGAAAAGAACTCTCTTCAGGGGCTGACGCCCCCATGGGTTTTTTGCCGGCGTAATGTGCGGGCTAAAGACCGTGCCCTTCAATCCGACCTACGGTCGCACTCCGGGTTGATCATTCGCCATCGCGCCAATCGCGCTTCCTGACAAAGAAAACGAACTCGCCCGGCTTGGCCTTGTATTCGGTCTTGCCGCATTCATTCGGGGCCACAACTCCCGACTGCAAAATGGTCGCGATCGGATACCAGATGTCCCTTTCCTTGTCACTCTGCTTGGCGGCATCGCAGTTGATGTAGATATCCATCGACGAGTTGTAAGTGGCTTTGAAGGAGATTTGGGTGGCATCGGGGGGGACGGTTACAATCACGGTCCCGTCGTCGTTTATTTGCACCGCCTCGTTCAGGATGGTGTCGTGATGATCGACGCGCACCAGAAAATTGTCGGCTTTTACGGGCAAGCCCGTCTTGCCGTCGCGCAGCTTGACGGAGATGGTTTTCGAATCTTGAGCGAGGAGCGGGAAAGAAACCGCAAGCATCAGTGCGAGTCCCGCCAGCGCGCGCTTGGGCAGCTTTGAGTGCATGCGCATCCGATCTACCAAGAGGAATAGGGTTGCCCGTCGGAGCCAACCTCGTCCGATCCCGAGTGTACGTCATCGATCCCGGGTTCGGTCTGGTCCACCGACGACATGGCATCGCTGGTTTCGGTCACCCATGTGTCCTTGCTATTGGTGATGGGATCCTCGGGAATCGCCCGCAGATAGCCGTCCTGAACCAGATCGTCGAGCGACTGCGGAGCCTTCTCCTTATCCATGGTGTAGGAGTCGATGGCCGTACGCATGGTCTGCAGGTCTTCGCGGAGCGCTGCCTCACGGGCATGCTTGAGAGCTGTGACGAAGCGGGGAACAGCCAGCATGAGCAGGATGCCGATAATCGCCATCACGATCATCAGCTCGATCAGCGTGAAGCCGGATTGTGTGTGACGTGAACGCATTTTGCAGTTTTCAGTTCACATTTCTCAGTTCAAAGTTCACAGCAAGCCGTGCGCCGTGAACCGCGAATTGTCAACGGTCTTTCACCATGTGGAATACTTTGTCCCGTCCAGCGCCGTGCCATCCGACTTGGAATGAACATCAAACACGCTTTGCCCGCCCCAGGAATCCGAGTCAGGGTCATCCTGCATGGAGCGCAATCCCCAGTCGGTATTGCCTGTCATCGGGTCAGTCGGTATCTTGCGCAGGAACTTCACCTTTTTGCCCTGCACGTCCACGCCATTAACCAAAGTATCGAGATCCGGGGGATAGTTCTGGCTGTCCAACTTGGTTTGGAACGCGCCCCTATCGGCCGCGTCCTTGTACTTGTCGATGGCGTCGCGCATCATCCACAAATCGTAGTGCAACTCGCGTTCCTTTTCCCTCTTGACCTGGAAGCGCACCAGCGGCACCGCGGCCGAAGCCAGAATACTGAGGATGGCCATAGTCACAATCAGCTCTACCAGCGTAAGGCCCCTCTGGCCTACGGGAATCGGAATGGAGCGCTGCAAGCTCATGGGCGCGTTTCTCTACTTGACCACAATACTGGTCTGCGCGGTCTGCACAGGCAACTGCTGCTGCGCGCTGTTCACCACCGAGGCGCGAGTAATGGTCAAATCGCTTGAGCCCGGGACCTTGGCCTGGAAGGTGAGCACGCACACCACGCCCGTGCCGGTCACGCCGTGTGTTCCCGGCGGGCGCGCCATGCCAAGGGTCAGATTTCCGGCGGGCTCGTCACTGTGGATGGGGGGTGCAGCTTGACCATCCCGGGTGAGCAAATCGCCAGGAGCCACGTTGACCAGCATCAGCTTGGATGCATCGTAATGCAGCTGCATGGCAATCGACGCAACGTCGGCGGCTCCGTTCAACTGCAGCGGAACCAGGAAGCTTGTTCCCACGGCAGGCGGAACCGGCGGCGGGGAGAGCGCAAAGCTGGCGCCAGCGGGAGCCGGAGCCGAGGCCGAGGGAGCCGCAGCCGCTGGAGCAGAGGCGGCCGGAACCTGGGAGGTTACCGGCGCTGTGGCCGGAGGCGGAGCTGGAACTGCAGGCAGGCCAGGGGTTTGAGCGGCCTGCGGAGCGGCGGCGGGAGCCGAACCTGGCGGCGGAGCCGTCACCTGTACGGCGGGCGGCGGAGGTGCCGGCTGCGCGGCCGGCGGCGCGGATCCAGTGGCCGCCGCTGACGCAGCGCGCAGTTGCGCCAGCATCTCAGGCGCGGCCACCATCGCGCTCTGCGCAGGAACGGTGCCCACGGCGGGTTGACCCTGGGCGGCCGGGACGGCGGCAGGCGGAGCGGACTGGGTTGCCCCGACATTTTCCAAATCCATGTGGCGGAGATCGATGGACTGGCCTTCGCCCGTGTCGATAACGCGCAGGTTTGAGGGATTGAGTTCCTGCGTGCGCACGATGTGCGGAACGACGACGAACACAATATCGTCGTTCATTATCGTATGGTCCTTCGATCCGAAGATGTACTTGAGGATGGGAATCGCGCTCAGCCCCGGTATACCGTTCCAGCTCACCGTCTCCTGGTTATTCTGGATGCCGCCGAGGATGCTGGCTTCTCCCTCCTGCAGGCGGATGGTCTGGTCCACCACGCGCTGACTGATAATCGGTTCGGTGACGCCGCTGATGGTTTCAGTCCCGCTCTCCGCAGAGACGGTGATGCTGATCTTGAGCGTCACATCGCGGTCGTAATGAATGTTTGGCGTCATCTCGATGTTTACGCCCACGTCCTGGTATTGGAACTGGGTGTTCACCAGAGAACTGACCAGCGCTGTCGCCGCGCCGGTCTGGTACGAACCGGTGGCGATCGGAATCCGCGATCCGATCTTCATGGTCGCTTTCTGCGCGTCCAGGGCGCGGATGCGCGGGCTCTGCAGGATCTTGGTATTGGCGTCGGTCAGCAGGAGGTTGAGGGTTGCCGAGCCGATATTTACCGCGAAGTTCGTGGAGTTGAGGTTGGCGAGGTTATAGAGCGTCGGGCTGGTGGTGGTTGTCGACGTGCTTCCTGTTGCTGTGCTGGTGCTGGTGCTTGCGCCGCAGGAATTATTCGCGGCGCAGTTGGGCTGCAGCGAGATTCCGATACTGCTCGGCCAGGCGAGTCCGATGGTGCGCTCCCAGTTCTTGCTCACTTCAAGAACCGCGATATCCACCACCACTTCGCCGCGGGCTTTATCCAGATCATCGACCAGTTGTTGCGCCAGCAACAGCTCGTCGGGTGTTCCCCGCATCACGATCGCATTCTGACTGGGCACGCCGTAGACTTTCACGTTCGAGCCCAGCAGGTTGCGCAACGCAGTCTGCACGTCGTTCAGGTCATTCTGCTGCCAGGCATTGGTCAGATAAAAAGTCTGCACCGCCTGCTCGTCGAGCTCCTGGCGCTTGGTGCGCGAATTCTCCGCCACAAAGATGGTGTTGCTGGTTACGGGACGCCAGAAGGTGTTCGACATCACACCCACAATGCGCAGCGCATCAATCAGGGAAACGTTATTCAGGTCCACCTGGATGCGCTTGGAGTTGTAACCTGGGTCGAAGAGAACGTTGATACCGGCGGCCTTCCCTACCGCCTGGTACACCACTTTGGCGTCCTGCTCCATGTGCAGTGAGAGCGGCTCATTGGTGAGCGGCTTGAGTTGCGCCGGGGGCCCGAGCGAAGCCAGTTCCTGCTGCTGGCCCGGCGGCTGAGGCAGGCCAACCTCCGGCGCGGCCCCGTTCTGCTTTTGCCGGATGTGGGCAATCTCCTGCTGCGCGGCCTCGTTGCTGGGATCTATTTCGGAGGCGTGGAGAAACTCAGCCAGTGCCGCTTCGGCGTCGCCCGACTGCAGAAGCTTGCGGCCCTTGGTAAGGTGCACGGCCGAAGCCGTCACACGCACCCGCGCCAGCGCAATCTTGAAGCGCGAATCCCTGGGGTCTTTGTTGAGCGCCTTCTGGTAATCGTCGAAAGCCGTGTCGTAGTCCTCGCGCGCCTCGGCAGCCTGGCCGCGCTTGAAGTCGACATTCGCCGACTCGGCGTGCAGCGGTAATGCGGGCAAAAGCAACGAGGTTGCCACGGCGGCCAGGGCCAGGGCGAATACAGCTCTCCTGCGCGCGGCTAAGACATGGACTTGCGTGCGGCGGTTCATGGTGCTCCCCGGCAATATTATGGGCCCGCGAGCGCACTCCCCGCCCGCATCTCGCAGGCTGGGTTGCACTTCTTCGGCGGGGGGTCCGATGGGATGGCTGTTGCCGATCGTCTCTGCAAAACGCTGAATCATTTTAGCAAAGCCCCGCAGACTTGAGGCGCGGCAGCGCACCGATGCTAGGATGAAGACTCAGGAACGCGCCCTGATGCCCCGCCAATCGAGCCATGTCATCGCTCCCACGGATGCTGCCGACGCCAAAAAGCCGGCCAGGCCCCGCGACCCGGTAGCCAGCGGAGAACGCGACGCCGCAACCAACCGAGCCGCCTCGCATAACTACTTTCTCCTGGAGAGGTTTGAAGCCGGCGTGGCGTTGCGCGGCACCGAGGTCAAGTCGATCCGGGAAGGCAAGGCCAATCTCAAAGACTCCTACGGCCTGATCAAGGATGGCGAGGCGTTTCTGCTCAACATGCATATCGGTCCCTACTCCCACGGCAACATCGCCAACCACGATGAAACCCGGACCCGCAAACTTCTACTGCACCGCGACGAAGTGCGCAAACTACTGTCGAAGACGCAGATCAAGGGGCATACGCTCATCCCGACAAGGCTTTACTTCCGCAAGGGACGGGTGAAGTGCGAGCTGGCCGTGGCCCGGGGCAAGCAGGATTGGGACAAGCGCGAAACCGAGCGCCGGCGCGAGGCCGACCGGGAGGCGCGGGCGGCAATCAATGCCAACAAGCATAAAAGGGGCCGGTAGCCGGGAGCCTGTAGCCCGACGAATCGGCCGAGCTTGCCCCCGATTTTGCCGAATCCCTTTCACCTCATTGATCATGTGTGCCTCCAGTAGCAGCCTTGCTGCCATGAATTGGCGCCGGGGAGGCGGTGCCAGTGGCGTAGACGGTGCCATTGCGCCACCCGACGCGATCAGGGGCGACGCGAGGACGCAGAATCAGCCGAGCCAGTCGTCCATCTCGTTCCGCATCTCTTCGCGTCGATCGGCGGCCGGATGATCCGGAACTCCACGCTGGTCAGGATTCAAGTGGCGAGGATTTTCCTGCACGCGGCGGGCCCGCTGCCTTTGCGGCTCGATCCGCAAAATATCATCGTCGAGCGACATAACGACCACGTCGCCCAGTTTCAGGCCCATGCCCTTGCGGATCACCGCGGGGATAACGATGCGGCCGTTTTCGTTAATGCGGGCTAGGATTCCTTCTATTTTCATCCATTTACTCCAACAAATGACATATTATGACACATACGCAGGGCTGTGATCGCAGTATTCTGTCATAAAATGTCATAAACTTGGTTCCTATTTGCAGCTGCCCGCACTTCGGCTCTTTATGCAGCTTCCCGATTTGCCACCCGCCAAGCTCCCCGTGAACAATAAACACCATGCGCGCCGAGCTTTCCTTTACCCCGATTGCTTCCATCGCAAGCGAACTCCTGGCCGTGGTAGCGGCCGACACCCAGACCGCGAAAGGCCCCGACGCCAGGCCCCAACTCGAGCTGCTGACCAATGACGCCTCGATTCGAGAGGCCGCAGCCGACGTGCTGGGGAGCGGGGAGTTCAAAGCTGGCGCCAACGAAACCGTCCTGCTGCACTCGCCGGCTGGCCTGGCGGCAAAGAGGTTACTGATTGTCGGCCTGGGCAAGCTGGCCAGGGCCACGACCCGAGAGGTGCGCAATGCCGCCGGAACCGCGGTCCGATTTGCGAAGCCGCGCGGCATCAAGGAGCTCGTCCTCGCTCTGCCCAAGTCTGACGGCCTTCCCGCCGCGATCAGCAGCCGGGCGTCGGTTGAAGGTGCTCTGATTGGAGACTTCGATCCCGACACCTACCGCAGCGACCGCAAGGACCAGAGCATCCGGTCGTTCACGCTCGCGGTGCCTGCGGACGCCGACCGTGCGTCAGTTGAATCGGCCTTTGCGGAAGGCATCATCATCGGCGAAAGCCAGAACCTCACCCGCGCGCTGGTAAACGAACCGGGAAACAAGCTGACGCCCACGATCCTTGGCCGGCGCGCCGCCCTCATGGCACAGGAGGCCGGGCTGCAATGGGAGGTCCACTGCACCGAAAAGCTGCACGAACTCAAGATGGGCGCATTCTGGAGCGTTGCGCAGGGTTCGGCAGAACCGCCGGCGCTGATCGTTCTGCGCTATGAGCCGGAGGGTCTGCAGGAAGGTCCGGTTCTGGGTCTCGTCGGCAAGGGCATCACCTTCGATACGGGCGGCATTTCGATCAAACAAGCCGACAACATGGAAAAGATGAAATACGACATGGCCGGCGGCGCAGCCATGATTGGCGCCATGCGCGCCATCGCGCTTCTCAAGCCCCGGGTTCGGGTCATCGCCATCGTCTGCGCGGCTGAGAATATGCCATCAGGCACGGCGCAAAAACCCGGCGACGTGCAGACTGCAATGTCGGGCAAGACGATCGAGGTCATCAACACCGACGCCGAGGGCCGCCTGGTGCTGGCCGACGGGCTGGCTTACGCACGCCAGCTCGGCGCCACCCATCTCATCGACGCGGCAACTCTCACCGGCGCCATCTCCGTCGCCCTGGGCAAGGTGAATGCCGGAGTCTTCTCGAACGATGCTGCCACCTTCGCAAGATTCGAAGAGGGCCTTGCCAGATCGGGCGAGAAGTTCTGGCGTCTGCCCCTGGACGAGGAATACGCCGATCTGATCAAGTCTGATATCGGCGACATCAAAAACAGCGGTGGACGCTATGGCGGCGCCATCACCGCCGCGGAATTCCTGCACGTTTTCGCGGAAGACACGCCCTGGATCCATCTCGACATCGCGGGCACAGCATGGATCGAGGATTCGCGTCCGTACATCGCCAAGGGGCCGAGCGGCGTTGCCGTGCGATCCATCCTCGAGTGGGTGAGGAGTTTCTAGCCGAGAATGGGAAACGCGACGCCGGCTGCGGATGGAGAGCGGGACCACTGAATCCGATCAGCGCTAAAGTGGTAGGGATCTGCTTCGGGCCAAGGCGCACCGGCGGGCTCTTCCTCGAGAACGAATCTGCCATGATCGAACGGTTTTCCCGGTGCGGCAGTTTCAAGAATCAGCCGCTCGCGGATGCCGTTCTTCTGGCGCGTGATGGCGCGATGATGGCAATAGGGATTGTTTCCGGGTTGGCCGAAGAAGACGTGCGCAGTCCACGTGCACCCGCCGCGGCACAACTCGGCATAGGCGCAATCGCGGCAAAAGCCCCACAGGCGCGAAGCTCCATCAGGTGTTCCCTGGTGCGCGTTGATGTTCAGCTCCGGCGCCCGGAGGATCTCACGGAGCGGTTTCTGGCGGATGTTGCCACCGACATAAGTCGAGGTCGGCAAAGAAGGACAGCCCTTGATAGCGCCGTTGGCTTCGATGCCGATGGTATTCATACCCGCCTGGCAGCCTTCCCAGATCGCGCCGCGGCCCTGCCTGCTGCGCAAACGCCGCTCATAGGGCCCGTAATATCCAATGTTGTTGCCGGGAAAGAAGAGCAACCCATCGCGCCGAGCCCATCTGGCAAGCTCATTCAAGAGCGGGAATACGTCAAGCAACTCCGAGGGCTGCAGCAGGATTTCGGGACGGTCTGCGGCTCGTCCCATGGGTACCGTAAGTGCAAGTTGCCACGCCCTGCAACCGGCCGCGACGATATCGAAGTAAATCAATGGGAGCTCAGGCGCTGAAAGGCGGTTGATCTGGGTATTGCAGGAAGTCGCAATCCCCGCCCGGCGAAGATGCTGCAACGTGGCAAAGCAGGCATTCCAGGACCCGCTTCGGCCACGCAAGCGGTCGTGGGTGTCACGCGTGCCGTCAATAGACACCGAGACTTGCTGAATTCCAGCCGTGCGCATGCCGGCCGCCGTCGGCGCGGAAATGCCGTACCCGCCAGTCGTAAGCGTGCAAGCCATTCCAGCCTCACGAATCGCTTTGGCGATGACCAGCCAATCCGATCGCAGGAATGCTTCGCCGCCGATGAGGGTGACTTCGCGAATACCGGCATCCTGCATCTGGCGAACGAGGTCAAGAGCTTCCGTCGTGGAGAGCTCATCTGCACGCGCATCGGCCGCCCGCGAGCCACAATGCACGCAACCGAGGTTGCACTGCAGGGTCAGTTCCCAAACTGCGTAGGCATAGCGCAAGGGCTTCATTGGAGTCATTCGATCGGCGAATCTTGACGTGACTGCTGGTGGCCTTCCTAGAACACGGAATCCTGCGCGGGAAACTCAGCCGGGCGGCTGAGGCGGCGGGGGACCGCCATAGACGGGAGCCGGCGGGTTCGTTTGCTGAGGAGGCGGCCCTCCGTATACCGGCGCAACAATGCGCCTCACGCCGAACCACAGAGCCACGATGCCTCCAATGATGCCGGCCAGGAGCAGCAAGAGCCCGCGCAGAGTCCATCGGCGGGTGGGTGGGTCAACCTGTGGAGGTCCGCCATAGACCGGCGCAGGCGATGGATGCTTCTCCTGCTCAAGCCGACGCAACGCGTCCTCGCGCAGACGCCGAAGGTTGTCGGGATCATCGGTAGACCGCGGGAGGGGAGGGTCGGAGTCTGGCATCATAGCGCGACCTCAGGCAGCTCTTTATGAACGTTCGCCGGCTTTGCGGGGAAAAAGTGGAGGCTGCCAAGGCGGCAATAAGGCGCTATCCCGCACCGCCGCCGTCAACCTTCAGGGAATGATAGCACCCAATCACGTGGGCTCGCACTCACAAGCCCAACCCGGTGACAGGCTGCGCCCGACCTTGTGGGCGCATCTCAATGTGCGAGGGCGGCTCTGGGATTATTGCTTCGTCGTCTTAAACTTTTCGCCGTGAGTTTGGTGTTGCTGAGCCTGCTCCTGCCGGCCATAGCTGCTTGGCAGGATTTGAACCACGCACCAAGTTCCTCCATTGAGCAGGAACACCCGGTCGTTCCGGCGCCTCCTCCTTACGCATACCGGGCGCCGACCGAAGGCATGAAGCTCCGCAACTATCTGTTCGACGCCTACGGCCCGTACCCGTTGACAATGACGTCGTTCATTGCCGGTTACCACCAGGGACGGCGCAATCCGCCCGACTGGCACGAGGGCTTCTCAGGTTATTGGACCCGCTACGGCTCGGATTTTGGCACCTCCGTGGCGGGCCAGACGGCGGAATATCTTGCCGCGGAATCGCTACGCGAGGACACCCTGTATTACCGCTGTGCCTGCAAGGGGGTCTGGCCCCGGCTGCGGCATGCCATTGTATCCACGCTCATTGCCCGCCGCGAGGACGACGGGCACGAGATCTTTTCCGTGCCTGCGCTGGTTCAGCCTTACGCGGGGTCCTTTACTGCTGTATATGGTTGGTTCCCCTCTCGCTATGGCGCGAAAGACGCGTTCCGAATGGGGAACTACGGACTGATCGATGCCACTCTAGGCAATATCGGTCTTGAATTCCTGCCGAGCTTGCTGAACCCAGGTGACAAATCGCGGATTACGCGCTGGCACCTCGACAACCGCCGTGCCGCGCGCCGGAACGAATCGGCGCCCTGATGCGTCCAAGCCGGCTCCCCCGGCTGCCACCCTTGATTTCCACATTGAAATTCCCTCATTGAGGCATTACGCCATGAAGCTGTGCCACGGCGCGCCGATTGAGAAGAGTGAGCGCGATGCACGGGGTAACCTCCGCGCCTGGCCATGTGCCGGGGGTGAAACAACCGCCGAATGAGCAATGCTGAAGGGGAGGCTCCGATGCTTGATCGGACCGCACTATTCGAAGCCGCGCTGGATAGCCGCCTGGAGGGAATCGGATTGCTCGGCCGTAACGGCGAGGTTGTCTTCTGGAACCGCGCCGCGGAATCCATTACCGGTTATGAGGCAGCGGAGCTAGTGGCGCAGACATTTCCCGATGGTCTTGGCCTGCTTTTGCCGGAGACAAATGGGAACGAGGAGGCTCGCGCCGGCAAGGCTCCTCCCGAAGAGAGCCGGGCGCTGGTGCGGGTGCATCACAAGCTGGGTCACACGATTCCAGTCCTCATGCGGGTTGTGGTTCTGCGCGACCGTATCGGTGAGCGCATCGGGTCCGCAAAGGTCTTTCATCCGGTTGAGAGCATCGACGCCCTGCCGCACGGTGAAGAAATCGGCGATGGGGCAGTGGAAGAAAGCTGCGCCGAGCTTGAAGAGCGGTTGCAACTTGAATTTGATGATTTTGCGCGGGGCGGTGCTCCCTTCGGGGTTTTGTGGGTTGCCGTCGATCAGGCAAGCGAACTGCGCAAAACGCATGGCGCGAACGCCAGCCACGAAATGCTTGAAAAAGTGCGGCACGCCCTCGCGCAAGGGCTTCGCCCCGGAGAGGTCATGGGCCGTTGGGGCGACGGCGAATTCCTCATTATCGCCCACGAGCGAAATGCCGGGATGCTGGCCGCGCATGCGCAAACGCTGGTGGGTTTGGCCCGCACCGCTGACTTTCGCTGGTGGGGCGATCGCATCTCGCTGACGGTGAGCGTTGGCGTTGCCCAGGCCAGCAGCGATGCCACGGAATCGCTGGCGCAACTGCTGGCACGAGCGCGCGACGCCATGGCTACAAGCAGCGAGGCGGGAGGAAATCGGGCGACGGCTGCCGCTCCCACCGATGAGGCCGTCAAGATGACGGAGGATTCCAAATGCTGCCCATCATAGGCATCTTCCTCGTCTTCGCTGCGATCATCGGCGGTTTTCTCATGGAGAAAGGGCACATGGCGGTGCTTCTGCAGCCCGCCGAGTTGCTCATCATTGCCGGAGCGGCCTCAGGAACTTTGCTGGTCGCCAATCCCATCCGCCTTCTCAAAGCTATCGCAGGGGGGCTGCTGGCCGCGCTCAAAGGATCGCCCTTCACTCGAGGCCGCTATCTCGACACGCTCAAGATGATGTACCAGTTCCTGAATAAGGTGCGCAAAGAAGGCTTGCTGGCCGTGGAGATGGACGTGGAAAAGCCCCAGGAAAGCGCCATTTTCAAGAGCTTTCCCCAGTTTCTCAACGATCATCACGCGCGCGATTTTGTCTGCGACACATTGCGCACGGCCATCACCGGCGGAGTGGAGCCCTTTGACATGGATCAGATGATGGAGTTGGACATGGAGGTGCATCATCACGAAGAGGTGCAGCCGGTTGAAGCGCTCTCCACCGTGGCCGACTCCCTGCCGGGACTCGGCATCGTGGCCGCGGTGCTGGGCGTGGTTATCACCATGGGCGCGCTGGGCGGGCCGCCGGAAGAGATCGGCAAGCACGTCGCCGCAGCCCTGGTAGGCACGTTTCTCGGCATCCTGTTGTGCTACGGAGTGGTGGGGCCCCTCAGCGCCAACATGCGCAAGATTGCGGAAGAACAAAATGATTATCTGCATGTGCTGCGGGTGCTGTTGCTGGCTTTCCTGAAAGGCTCCGCGCCCATGATCGCCATTGAAATGGGGCGGCGCGCCATTCCGGCCTACGTCCGGCCCAGCTTCGATGAGATGGAAAAGGCGTGCAAGAACAAAACCGAGGCGCCACAGGCGGCTGCAGCCTAAGAGCGGGGAGCGACGGAACCAGGCAGCAAGGGAACGAGACGCCCCGGCCAGCAAGAATTGTTTGCCGGGGTGTGGAAGGGCAGGTCGGGCAGTTTTATGGCGGCCAAGGCGCAACCCATCATCGTCATCAAGAAGAAAGGCGGTCACGGCGGCCACCATGGCGGCGCGTGGAAGGTCGCCTATGCGGATTTCGTTACCGCCCTGATGTCGCTCTTCATCGTGCTCTGGCTCATGAACCAGAGCGAACAAATCAAGAAAGCGGTTGCCGGTTACTTCAACGACCCCAAGGGCACCGCAAACCTGCTCGGCACCACGATGGCCGGCAACGGCGCGAACGTGACAGTCGATTCAGACACAAATATGAAAAAAATGGAGGAGCTGAAGCAGAAGCTCGAACAGGAAATTAAGGAGCGCAAGGATCTGGAGAAGCTGATCAAGCAAATCGAGATCACCATTACATCCGAGGGCCTGCGTATCGAACTCCTGGAGGGCAAGAACGGCACGTTTTATCAGAGCGGCAGCGCGCAGCTGAGCGCGAGCGGGCAGGAGCTGCTGGCGCTGCTGGCCAGCGAATTGAAGACACTGCCGAATCAGCTGCTCATCGAGGGCCACACCGACGCCGCGCCCTATTCGAGCGACACCAACTACAGCAACTGGGAGCTCTCAGCCGATCGCGCCAACGCCGCGCGCCGCCTTCTGCAGCAGGACGGTGTGCGCCCGGACCAGGTGACGCAAGTGCGGGGCTACGCCGATCAATTTCTCCGCGTCCCAAGCAATCCCTACGATCCCTCGAATCGGAGAATCACGATCCTGGTAAAGAACCTGGATGGAGCGCCACCACCCCCGATTGAACATGCGCGCGTTGTGGATGGGCCACCGGCGGCCTCGCTTCCCGATTCTGCAAGTGTCGCAAACCAATCGAAAACTCCGCCGCCAGCGGCGTCACACGCCACCACACCGCCCGCCACGCCCGCCTCGGCAACGCCGCCTGCGGCCGCCCCGCCGACGGCAAAGCGCGGGTTCTTCAGCAAGCTCACTGGCCTGTTGCCGGGAACAAAAAAATAGCGGTATTTGTGGGCTTAGCGGCAACAAAAAGGCGCAGCCGGTTGCGAGCTCGGGCGCGCTTCCTGCAACGAGGCTTCTCTCATAAAAGCCGGTAAAACTCCGCGCAGCGATTGAATGCAGCGCAACGAAGACAGCACCATCACGATCGCCGCGCCCGCGAGAAATGCCGCCGGCAGGATCGTCCACAGGCGCCGCGCGCTCATCCGGCGGATCATTTAGTCTGGTTGGCGGATCGAAAGACATTCTTCCGGAGGGCTCATTCCGATGGCCATTGTCGCAGGAGTCGATTTCGGCACACTCAGCGTTCGCGTCACCCTCGTCGACAGCAAGAAAGGGCCGATCGGCACCGCATCCGCTTCATACCCGCTGCACCGACGCCGCGAGGATCCCAATTACGCCACGCAGTCCCATAGCGATCAGATGGCCGCGCTAGCGATCGCTACGAGAGACGCGCTCAAAACGACCGGCATCGACGGCGCCAAAGTGGACGCCATCGCGCTCGACACCACCGGCTCGAGCGTGATCCCGGTCGGCGAAGGTCTGGAGCCGCTGGACGAGTACTACCTCTGGTGCGACCACCGCGCCTTTGCCGAGGCGGAGGAAATCACGCGCAAGGCGCACGAGTTGGGATTTGAAGGCATCGAGTGGTGCGGCGGCGTCTACTCGCACGAATGGGGATTCGCCAAGCTGCTGCACTGGCTGCGCCACAACCCGGAAAAGCGCACGCGCATGGTTACCGCTCTCGAACATTGCGACATGGTGGCGGCGACGCTTTGTGGGGTGACGCAGGTGAGCGGGCTAAAACGCAGTGTGTGCGCCATGGGCCACAAGTGGATGTGGAACCCCAAGTGGGGCGGCCTGCCGCCTGAAGAGTTTCTCGTCGCTGTCGACCCCCTCTTGGCCGGCGTGCGCGCCAAGATGGGCGGCGAATACCTCACCAGCGATCATCTCGCCGGCCAGCTTACGCCAAAGTGGGCCGCGGAACTCGGACTGCGCGCCGGAATTCCCATCCCTGTGGGCGCATTCGATGCGCACTGGGACGCCATGGGAGCCAATATTCGCGAGGGCGACGTGGTGAACGTGGTCGGCACTTCAACCTGCATCATGGCCATAGCGCAAAAGACAGCGCTGATTCCCGGAGTCTGCGGCGTGGTGCCGGGCAGCGTGCATCCGCGGTACACGGGCATTGAAGCGGGACTCTCCGCCGTCGGCGACATCTTCGACGCCATTGCCAAGCGCGCAGGAACCACCGTCGCCTCGCTGTCTGCGGGGCTGGAGGCTTACCGAGGCGGCCAGACCGGCTTGCTGCGCCTGAGCTGGGACAACGGCGATCGCACGGTGCTTGTGAATCCCGATCTGGGCGGGGTGACGTTGGGCTGGAATCTTGTGCACACCGCGCAGGACGAGCTGTTTGCCGCCATCGAAGGCACTGCATTTCACACGCGCATCATTCTTGAGCGCATGGCCGAGCACGGCGTGCGCATCGATCGCGTGATAAACGCCGGCGGCATTCCGCAGAAGAACGAGATTCTGAACCGCGTCTATGCCAATGTGCTGAACAAGCCGGTGCTGGTGCCGGCGGGCATTCCCACCAGCCTAGGCTCAGGGATCTTTGCGCTGCTTGCCGCCGGAGCTTACAAGACTGCCGAAGAAGCGCAGGCCGCGGTCTGCCTGCCCTTCCGCGCCGTCGAGCCCGATGCGAAGTCCGCCGCCGTCTACGGGCAGCTTTACCCGCTTTATCGCAGTGTCTACTTCGCCCTCGGCAAACGCGACGCCGCGCCGGCCGCGCTGGGCAAAGTTCTCCCGGAGCTGAGGAAAATCGCGAGTCAGCAAGTGACCTGATCACTGGCCACTGATCACCGATCACTGAACCCTGATCACTGCTGTTGCTGCTGCATTTGCTGCATGTCAATGAGTGGGAGCGCGGGCTCGGGTGGTTGCTGCGCGCGCTCCACCAGCACGCTCCAGTCTTCAGGAATGGGCATCCTCCGATCCAGCGGCGGCGGCTCATCGCTGGCCTCCACCTTGACAGCCACGTAGAGTTCGCTGGCGGTGTTTCCGCGGAAGATGCCGTGCGTTGGGGGAACATCGGCGTAATCGCGGCCCACCGCGGTGCGAATGTGCCGGTGATGCGCGATGAGGTTGTTGGTGGGATCGACGCCCACCCAGCCCAGGTGCGGCAGCAGCGCCTCAACCCAGGCGTGCGTGGCGTCCGGCGTCGACCGGTCGTGATCCTCGCGCCCGCGGTACAAGTAGCCGGACACGTAGCGCGCCGGAATGCGCACGTGCCGCAGCAGCGCAATCAGGGTATGCGCAAAGTCCTGGCAAACCCCTTTGCGGCTGAGAATAGCCTCGTCAATCGGTGAGTCGACGCGCGTGGAGCGCGGGACGTAATCGAAATAATGAAAAAGCCGCTGGTTCAACTCGAGGACCAGTTGCAGCGGGTCATCGCGGCGCACAACGTCCATCTGCTTCACCAGGTCGAGCAGGGAGGGGGTTTCGTCGACAAACCTGCTGGGTAGCAGCATCTCCCAGTAGTCGCCTGCATCGATTAACTCCTCCAGTTGGTCCCACGCGTCCGGCGACAGGAAATGCGGAACGTCGGGCAACGGCTGCTGCTCCACAACCGATTCAGCTACGATGACCAGCTGATTGTGCTCGCCGGGGATATCAAAGTGGTGCACGTTGTTTCCAAAATGGTCACGATAGGTGAATACGCGGCAGCGCGGGCTGACGGAGAGCGTGAAGTTGAGGCAGCGCTGGCTGGAGTCGGAGCGGGGATGCATGCGCGTCTCCATGATGCTCTCGCTGACAGGCTGCGTGTAGCGGAAGCGCGTCAAATGCCGGATGGAGAAAAAGTTCATGGTTGCGTAAGCGGAGCTAGCGATGCTAGCGGAGTTCGCGGCGCTAGACAGACAGCGCCGATTGAATTGAGTAGTGCACGTAATAGCGGTAGATCAGCTCGTGAATGCGCAGGCATTGCTCGCGGATGATGTGCAGGAACGCTGTGGGATTGCCGGCCAGAATCTCGCGGATGGTAGTGTAGCCGAGCAGGGCGTGAAGCTTCCCGATGCCTGCATTCAGCTCATCCGGCGAGCGGCGGCCTCCGGTGCGCTGAATAGAATCGATGGCATCGCGAATGGTGTCGACGCAATAGCGGATGGCATGGGGAAAATCGCCATTCAACACGAGGAACTCGAGAATGCGGTCGGGTGACAGATCGGCCGTATAGACCTGGCAATAGGCCTCAAACGCCGTGCAACAGCGCAGCAGGCCCACCAACTCCAAATACTGGTAGCCTGAATGCTCCCGCTCGGGCAGCTGAAAAAGCTCCGCCTGGTAAACCTCGAGCAAGGTGGCCGTCGCATAGGCGCGTTCCAGCGACCGGCCGAGCTGAATGAACTGCCAACCCTGCCCGTGAATCATCGTCGAGTGGCCCACGCCCTGGAAGAGATGAATGCCGTCGACGACCGAGGCAAGCAGATCGCTCATATTGGAGCTGAATTGCGCCTCTGCATGAGGCGCGTGAATGTGGTGAAAGAGACGGTTCAGCCGCTGCCATTGTTCGGTCGAGATTTCTTCACGCACCTGCCGCGCATTTTCTCGCGCCGCGTTCATGCAATAGATCACCGACGACGGATCGAGGCGATCGAAGACGAGCTTTCGCGCCATCACTTCCAGTCCGCCGTCCCATTCGATTCCCGCCGGCTTGCCCAGCGCGGCCGCCATGCGCTGCCAGCGTGCCTCGGCATTGGCGGCGCCGGTATCGAGCATCAGGCTCAAGGTCACATCCAGAAGGCGCGCAGTATTCTCCGCCCGCTCCAGGTAGCGGCTCATCCAGTAGAGGCTGTCGGCGACGCGCGATAGCATCCTGCTTCCCTCTCTTCGGTCCCGACGTTCTTCGACGATCACGATTCCAGAACCCATGTGTCTTTGCTTCCGCCGCCCTGCGACGAGTTGACAACCAGCGAGCCCTTCTCCAAAGCCACGCGCGTCAGCCCGCCAGGGACGATATTTACCTTGTCTCCGAAAAGAATGTAGGGCCGTAAATCCACATGCCGTGGCTCCAGCCGGTCGTCAATCAGGCACGGCGCACGCGAGAAATCCAGCGTGGGCTGCGCGATGTAGTTTCTCGGATTGGCTTCGATCTGGCGCGCAAATTCCTCGCGCTGCTTTTGGGTGGAGTGCGGGCCAATGAGCATGCCGTAGCCGCCGCTCTCGCCCACGGCTTTCACCACCAGCTTGTCGAGGTTGGCCAGCACATGCTGGCGCTGCTTTTCGTCGCTCAGCAGATAGGTTTCGACGTTGGGCAGGATCGCATCTTCATCGAGATAGTAGCGGATCATCTGCGGAACGTAGGCGTACACCGCCTTGTCGTCGGCAAGGCCGGTTCCGAAGGCGTTGGCTACGGTCACATTGCCAGCACGGTAGGCGTTGAAGAGTCCTGCACAGCCCAGAGAGGAATCGGCGCGAAAGATGAGCGGGTCGCTGAAGTCGTCGTCAACGCGACGGTAGATCACGTCGACGCGCTTCAACCCGTAGGTGGTGCGCATGTAAACGATGTTGTCGTGTGTCACCAGATCGCGGCCTTCCACCAGGTCAATGCCCATCTGGCGCGCCAGGTAGGTGTGCTCGAAGTACGCAGAGTTGAAGACGCCGGGTGTAAGCAGGACGATATTCGGCTCCGGCCTGCCTTCGGGCGCCAAGGAGCGCAGCATGGCCAGCAGCAACTGTGGGTAATGCTCGATGGGCCGCACGCCGTAGCTGGCAAACAATTGCGGGAAGGCCCGTTTCAAGATCCTGCGGTTCGTGAGCATGTAGCTCACGCCTGAGGGAACGCGCAAATTGTCTTCGAGCACCACGAAATCGCCATTGTTCACGCGCAGCAGGTCGCTGCCTACGACCGCGATGTACACGTTGCGCGGCACCTGCAGCCCGTGCATCTGGCGCCGGTAGTGCTTGCAGCTGTACACCAGCTCGCGCGGCACCACGCGATCGGCCAGGATCCTGGCGTCGGAGTAGACGTCGCGCAGGAAATGATTCAGGGCCGTGATGCGCTGCGTCAGGCCGCGCTCGATGCGGTCCCACTCCTGCGCGGTGACGAGGCGGGGCAGCAGGTCGTAAGGGAAGATGCGCTCTGTGCCTTCTTCGCGCCCGTAGACCGTAAATGTAATGCCCTGGGTCAGGAACGCGAGATCCACCGACTGCTTGCGCCTTTGCAATTCGTCAACGGGCAGGTTGGCAAGCGTCTCGGCCAGCGCACGGTATTGCGCGCGCACTTCGCCGGCCGGCCCGCGCATCTCGTCAAAAGCGCGGTCGAGCGGATAGTCTCCGAAAAGCGGCGTCAATTCCGCTGGATGGCCTGCGCTCATAGGCTTGGTGCAAATCCTCTTCTGGTGGCGGGAGCCGGTGAACTCGCCGGATTGCCGGCGCATTGCGAGTGCGCCGCATTCCCGGGCAAACTTCTCCTCTCCTTTATTCTTTTGTTTCTAACACGCTGTAGATAAAAGAGCCATCAGGAAAGGCATGTGCGGCTGCCCGCATATGACGACGGCGCGGCCCCAACTGCTCCGCGCCGCCAAGTTAGCTTTGGTTCGGCCAGGCTCCGCAAGTTCCTGTGCGAACCATGATCGCCTGGGCCGAGCCAGAGGACAAGTTATGCCGGGACCAGCTCCTCGGCCTTCGACACGCTGTCAACGGTCTTGAGGATGCGCGAGACGATCTGGTAGGGATCCGCCTCAGAGTTGGGCCGGCGATCCTCAAGATAGCCCCTGTACCCATTCTTGATGAAGTTGACAGGGAGGCGGATGGATGCGCCGCGGTCAGACAGGCCATAGCTGAATTTGTCGATGGCCTGCGTCTCATGGTGGCCGGTCAGGCGCAGGTGATTATCCGGCCCGTAGACATCTATGTGCGCGGCGATGTTGTTTTCGAAGGCCTTCATCAGCGATTCGAAGTACTCCTTGCCGCCCACCTCGCGCAAATATTTTGTGGAAAAGTTGGTGTGCATGCCCGAGCCGTTCCAGTCGCCGCGGATCGGCTTGCAATGAAACATCACGTCCACTTCGTACTTCTCGCACAAGCGCATCATGAGGTAGCGCGCGGTCCAAAGGTCGTCGGCGGCCTTGTGCGAGCCCTTGCCGAAGATCTGGAACTCCCATTGCCCCTTGGCAACCTCGGCGTTGATGCCTTCATGGTTGATGCCGGCAGCGAGACAAAGCTCCAGGTGCTCTTCAACGATCTGGCGCGCGATGCTGCCCATATATTTGTATCCAACGCCGCAGTAATAGGGGCCTTGGGGCGGCGGATAGCCGTTTTCGGGGAAGCCAAGCGGACGGCCTTCGCTGTAGAGAAAGTACTCCTGCTCGAATCCGAACCAAAGATCTGGATCATCAGCGGCGGTGGCGCGCATGTTGCTGGGGTGCGGCGTGCCGCCGGGGTTCATCACTTCGCTAAGAACGATAAAAGCATCTTTCCGGGCCGCGTCATGATACATCGCCACAGGCTTCAGGATGCAGTCGGAGCTCTTGCCTTCCGCCTGCATGGTGGAACTGCCGTCAAAACCCCAAAGCGGAAGATCGGCGAGGGTTGGTCTCTTGTCAAATTCCTTGATGGTTGTCTTGCCACGCAGTTCAGGCACGGGTGTCTTTCCATCAAGCCAGATATATTCCAGTTTGTACTTTGGCATAGGTCTCCTCATTCGTCGGGAATTGGGATGCAGCTCCGGCGGCATTCACGCCTGCGGCTGGGCAGGGATTCTCAGCCAGAATAAATTGGATTAACTGAGTCCATATAAAGACCGCATAAGGAATTGCGGAAACCTGTCAAAAAGCGATGCGGAGGTTGTTTTCCTCATCCCCGACCCGCACACTGGCGCTGGACTTGCATCCGCCGTCCCCCGCGGTACGATACCCTGATCGCTCAGGAGTTCTCTTCCCATGCGCATCCCGCAAGCGTCTTCCCCTGCCTCGCTGACCCTGCTCGCAGCTGTCCTGTCTTTGCCCCTGGCGCGCGCGCAACAGCCGCCTATCAAAATCACCGCCGATCTGACCGATGCGCCGCGGCGCCTTTACCACGCCGAGGTCGATCTGCCGGTGACGGCAGGACCGCTGGCGCTGACCACGCCCAAATGGATTCCCGGCCATCACATGCCGACGGGCCCGGCAGAGGAGATCGCGGGCGTTGTCTTTACCGCCAACGGCCAGACGCTGCCATGGCGGCGCGACGTCGTGGACCTCTACCAGTTTCACCTAACGATTCCCCAGGGAGTGACCACGCTCCACGCGCATCTGGACTGCATCGTAACCTCGCGCGTTTCGCAAAAACTGGCCGCCATGGAATGGGAGATGCTGCTCCTCTATCCCGCCAATACGCCGGTGCGCGACATTCCCATTCAGCCGTCGCTGAAGGTGCCTGGGGGCTGGGGCATCGGCACGGCGCTGACGCCGGTCAGCTCCGGCTCGTACCCCGTGCCTGCGCCCGGCGCGGTCACCCAGTTTGCCGTCACCAATGTTGAGCAGCTCGAAGACTCGCCGGTGATCACAGGCCAATACTTCCACGAGTTTGCTCTGGCGCCCGAGATCACGCCCAAGCACTATATTGATGTGGTCTCGGACCAGCCGGATGACTCCAACCTTCGTCCTTCGGTCCTGGCCGCGATGAGCAACCTGGTGCGCGAGGCCGATGCGCTTTACGGCTCGCATCATTACCACGTCTACCATTTCCTGCTCACGCTTTCCGATGTGGCCGGAGGCATGGGGCTGGAGCATGGGCAATCGTCGGACAACGGCGTCGGCGAGAAGGGCTTTGCCGACGACGCTCACGCTGTGCGTTCTGCAGGCCTGCTGCCGCACGAGTTCACGCATTCGTGGAATGGGAAGTATCGCCGCCCCGCGGGCCTCTATCAACCCGACTTCGCCACCCCGCAGCAGGGCGCGCTGCTTTGGGTCTACGAGGGCATGACCGAATACCTGGGCGACGTGTTGGCTGCGCGCGCGGGCTTTGAGACGCCGGCTCAATATCGTGACATGCTGGCCGACACCGCGGCCGCCCTCGATTACACCCCGGGTCGCGAGTGGCGCTCGACTGAAGACACGGCCGTCGCCGCGAGCGTCATTCGATTCTACGGGCCGTGGTTCAACTGGAGGCGCGGCCAGGACTACTACCAGGAAGGCGAGCTGTTATGGCTTGACGCCGACACCCTGATTCGCAAGCTGACCAGCGACAAAAAGTCGCTGGGTGACTTCGAGAAGATCTTCCTGGCCAAGGGCGGAAACACCGGACCGCTCATCGTTACCTATGATTTTGACGAGCTGGTGCGCGACCTGAATGAGGTAGTGCCCTACGACTGGGCGGCGTTTCTGCATGACCGCGTCGACAAGATCAACCCGCGCGCCGATGTGGCAGGGATCGAGCAAGGCGGCTACAAGCTGGTGTACAACGACAAGCCCACGGCCACGGAGCGCACCTTGGAGAGCCTGCCCGGTCCACGGCTGCGCGGGCTCAACTGCTGGTATTCGATCGGCCTGCGAGTCGGGGGCGATGGGAACATCAGCGACGTGCGCTGGAACGGGCCGGCGGACAAGGCGAGCCTTGCGCCGGGCGAGAAAATCATTGCGGTGAACGGGCAGATTTTCTCCATCGGTGCGCTGCGATCTGCTATCCGCGCGGCCAAGGGCGCAACCGATCCTATCCATCTCATCATCCAGGCCGACGCGTTCGTTTCCATGGCCGACATCGACTACCATGACGGCGAACGCTACCCTGCGCTGGAGCGCGTCGACGGCACGCCCGATTATCTCGATGAGATCACCAAGCCGCTGACAACGCCGGAGAAGGCGCCGGGCGAGAAGAAAGAGGAAGAGGAGTAGACCGCGCAGCGGGCACGAACCCGCCACGCAGTGTTGGAGCGGAATTTTACACATTGAGCGGAAGACTCCGCGATCGGGCGACGCCTAATTGGCTACGGCGAAGCCATATCGATTGATTTCGTCACGTGGATGCCGCCGGAGCCGCCCTTCTTTTGCTGCGCCGCATAGGTCTCGATCGCGTTGAGCTGGGCATCGGTGCAAGGCGACCCGTTGGTCTGCGTGCACTTCAGGGTGCCGTCCGGCCCGACGAGCGTTACAGAAGCAACCATAGCGAGCGGCTCGTATGACCGCCTGCCGATCAGCACCATCGCGTTCAGATCTTGAACGTCTCCCGAGGAGCAAGGAGTATTGGCCGCGCCAACCAGGCATTTGAACTGATGAGCCTGGGCCGACGCCATGGTCGGAGCAGGCGCCGGGCCGGGAGCGCTCGACTTGGCATGAGTTTGCGCAACCAGCGGTAGCACCGCCCAGGCCACGAGCAGAACTGCAATTGTCAGCTTCGTCTTCACTTTCATCATCCTCCTTTGCGCTGGCAGCCTCATAAGGCGCCTGCGCTTTCAGCATGTTGATGAAGCCGGAAAGCCTATCAGGATGGATGACCGAAGTGACGAATAAGGGCCGGGCGCACACCACACGGGGGGAAGAGCCACTGCGAAAGACTACATCAGGGTTCGAGTGGACAGTCAACGGAATAAGTGTGCGCAGTAACACCTTGGTCACTGTCTGCAGCAGGCTAGTCACGGTTTGACGCCGCTTGGTCAAGGGCTGCACCGGAACGGCGTTCCAGTGGGTTACTCTGGATGGTCAGGAGAATCCAGCCCACGATGTCCGGTTTGCGCCGCTTCCTCCTTGCCGTCCCGGCTTTTCCGATTCTGGCGCTCGGCTTTCTCAGCGCGCAGCAGCCTGCTGCGCAGCCCTCCGCCGAAGACTACGTGCGGGCCCACTACACGAAATATGAGTACCGCATTCCCATGCGCGATGGCGTGCGGCTGTTCACCGCCGTGTATGTGCCCAAAGTGTCGGCCTTCGCTGACGATCCGGGGCCGTATCCATTCCTGATGGATCGGACACCCTACAGCGTGGCGCCCTACGGCGAAGACTGCTACCTCTCGCGCCTCGGCCCTTCAGACGAATTCGAGAGGTCAGGCTACATCTTCGTCTACCAGGATGTGCGCGGGCGGTGGATGAGCGAAGGCACATTTGTCGAAATGCACCCGGCCATTGACGTCAAAAAGTCGCCCCAGGACGTGGACGAATCTTCAGACACCTACGACACGGTCGAGTTCCTCCTGAAAAACGTGCCCAACAACAACGGCAAGGTCGGCATCTGGGGCATTTCCTATCCAGGTTTCTACACTTCAGCGTCGATTATTGATTCGCACCCAGCGATCGCCGCGGCCAGCCCGCAGGCGCCCATGACCGACCTTTTTCTGGGCGATGATTCTTACCATGGCGGCGCATTCATGCTCGCGGCGGGGTTCGGATTCTATGCGCCGTTCTTCCACGTGCAGCAAAATCCGGTTTCCACGCCAGACGGCCTCGCCTTTAACTTCGGCACGACGGACGCCTACAAGTTCTACCTTCGGGCCGGCAACGTCGCTAGCCTGAGCAAGTTGATGAAAAGCCCATCGACTTTGTGGGACGACCAGTACAAGCACGACACCTACGACCACTACTGGCAGATGCGCGACCTTTCGCGCCACATGAATAACGTGAAGTGCGCGGTGCTGGTGGTGGGCGGATGGTACGACGCCGAAGACCTCTCGGGGCCGTACCGCACCTTTTACGCCATCCACAAATTCAATCCCGATACGCCCATCACGCTTGTGGAGGGGCCGTGGGTCCACGGCGGCTGGGCGCGCGGTGACGGCGACCATCTGGGTGAGGTGCAGTTCAATGCCAAGACCGCCGAGTATTTTCGGGCCAGCATCCAGTTTCCGTTCTTTGAACACTACCTGAAGGGCAAAGGCAAAACGCTTGCGACGGCCGTGGTCTTTGAAACCGGAGCGAACGTCTGGCGCCGCTACGACGAATGGCCGCCGAAGACCACTACGCCGAAGACTCTCTATTTTCACGCCGGCGGCAAGCTCAGCTTTGATCCTCCGGTGGAAGAAAAGAGCGTAGACGAATACCTGAGCGATCCCGAGCACCCTGTCCCATTCGTTGGCTACGTGACAGACACCGTGCCGCAACGCTACATGGTCGACGATCAGCGTTTCGCGGCCACCAGGCCGGACGTTGTGACCTACGAAACCGATCCGCTCACCGAAGATGTGACCATCGCAGGCCCCATCTCGCCGCATCTCAAAATCGCGAGTTCCGCGACCGACTCCGACTTCGATGTGAAGCTCATCGACGTCTACCCCGACGATTATCCCGATCCCGACGCCGCACTCAACGGCAACAAGCGCATCCTCGGTGCGCCTCCGCTGCACCTGGGCGGTTACGAACAGTTGATCCGCGGCGAGCCTTTCCGCGCCAAGTTCCGCTCGAGCTGGGAGAAGCCTGAGCCGCTTACGCCCGGCAGGCTGACCGCTATTGACTTCATCATGCCCGATCTCTACCATACGTTCCGCCGCGGGCATCGCATCATGGTGCAAGTGCAAAGTTCCTGGTTTCCGCTCACCGACCGCAATCCGCAGACCTTCACTGATATTCCCAGCGCCAGGCCGGAAGACTTTCGGAAGGCCACTGAGCAGATCTTCCATCAAAAGGATGCCGCCTCAGGCGTGGAAGTGCTGGTGCTGCCTCAACCCTGAACGCGAGGCGCCCAAAAGCGCTCGCAAAGAGAGAGGGCTTTATGCTGGTTCGTAATTTTCGCTCCGTTTTCTTCGCGCTGGCGGCATTGCTTTTTGCACTTGTACCGCTGCTGCGTGCCGAAGAAGGCATGTGGACATTCGACAACCCGCCGCTCAAGCAGCTGGCGGCCAAATACCACTTTCAACCCACGCAGGCGTGGCTCGATCACCTCCGCCTTTCCAGTGTGAGGCTCAACGACGGCGGGTCAGGCTCGTTTGTCAGCTCCGACGGCCTGTTGCTCACCAATCATCACGTGGCGCGCGGCCAGTTGCAGAAAAACTCCACCGCCGACCATGATTACGTTCGCGACGGCTTTTATGCTGCAACTCCCGATCAGGAGATGAAATCCCCTGACCTGTCAGTGGATGTGCTTGTGGGCATGCAGGAAGTGACCGCGCGCGTGCAAGGGGCGGCCAAGGGCGTCAGCGACAGTGCGCAGGCAGAGAAGGCGCGCGATGCCGAAATCGCCGCCATCGAGAAAGAGAGCAAAGATAAGACCGGTCTTCGTTCCGACGTCGTTACTCTTTATAACGGCGGCGAGTATTGGCTTTATCAGTACAAGGAGTACACCGACGTACGTATTGTCTTCGCGCCCGAGCAGCAGGCTGCATTCTTCGGCGGCGATCCAGACAACTTTACCTATCCGCGCTACGACTTCGACATGGCGCTGTTTCGCGTTTATGACAACGGCAAGCCATTGCACACCGAAAACTATCTTAAGTGGAGCGCCAAGGGCGCAGCGCCCGGCGAACTGGTTTTCGTCTCCGGGCATCCCGGTTCAACCGAGCGGCAGGATACGATGGCCCAACTGCTTCTGGAACGCGATCAACGGGAACCGGCCATGATCGATTATCTGCAACGGCGCATTGCCGCGGAGCAGGATTTCGCCAAGCAAGGCCCGGAGCAGGCGCGGCTGGTGGGAACCAATATTTTCCTCCTGCAAAACAGCCTGAAAGTTTACCTGGGCCGAGCCGAGGCGCTCTCTGACAAGGCAATTGTCGCCAAGAAACAGGCCGAGGAAGACGACTTGCGCGCGAAAGTCGCCGCGAATCCGGAGTGGCAAAAAGAATATGGAAGCGCGTGGGACGAAATCGCGCACGCGGTAGACCTTGCCAAGGCGGAGGCAAAGAAGCAAGTCTTTCGCCGAACCGACAGCCAACTCTTCTCAATCGCGCTAGTGATCGTGCAATACGCCGTAGAGGTGAAAAAGCCCGATGGCGATCGCCTGCCACAGTATCACGACGCCGGATTGGATTCCCTACGGTTCCAGTTGCTGTCTCCAGCGCGCGTCAATCCATCCGTCGAGAAGCTTTACATGACGACCGCGCTCACGCTGGCCAAAGAGAAGTTGGGAGCAGACGACGCCTACCTGCAGGCCATCGTGCAGGGCGGCGACATCGACAAGACTGTCAGCGCCCTGGTGGACGGCACCAAGCTTGCCGATCCTGCCTTCCGCAAGAGCCTGCTCGATGGCGGCGAGGCAGCCGTAGCTGCGTCGAATGATCCCATGATCGTGGCGGCGCGGCGCGTGGACCCGGTTTGGCGCGCCAGCTACGAATACAGGCACGACAAGATCCTGAGCGTGCTCGACGCAGCGGGCGAGAAACTCGGCGAGGCGCGCTTTGCCATCTATGGCAAGAATGCATATCCCGACGCCACGTTTACGCTGCGCCTGAGCTACGGCACCGTTGACGGCTATCCCTACAACGGAACCGTCGCCCCTCCATTCACCACGTTTTACGGTCTCTACGATCGTTCGGCCAGCTTCAGCAACCAGCCGCCGTTCGATCTGACGCCGAAAGAGGCCGCGGCACTCGACAAACTCAACCTGGCGACGCCGCTCGACTTCGTATGTACAAATGACATCATCGGCGGGAATTCCGGTTCGCCGGTAGTGAACCGCGACGGAGAACTAGTGGGACTTATCTTCGACGGCGACATCGAGTCGCTGGCGGGCGATTTCGTCTATGACGGCTCCAAGAATCGCGCGGTTGCCGTCCACTCTTCGGGAATCATCGAGGGCCTGCGCAAGATCTATGGTGTGGGCGCACTCGCCGACGAACTCGAAGGCAAAAAATAGGGCAGCGGAAGCGCGAACGCTGGAGCCAGTGGGAAGTGCAAAGCGGGGACAGCGCGCCCCCGCTTTGCTTTGCGCAATTGCGATGGGCGTTGCCTCCGCTGAAGTTTGCCCTGACGGGAATCGCCTAATTCGCCGTACAATCAAAAATAACCCGCAGACCGCGGAGAGGTGGCCGAGCGGTTGATGGCTCCGGTCTTGAAAACCGGCATACCCGAAAGGGTATCGGGGGTTCGAATCCCTCCCTCTCCGCCATAAATTTATAACTCTTTTTTATTCAATCGGATATATTCCATGATACGCTCTTGGTGTCTGTAAATGTGGTGCATTTAGACACCAATTTCCTCATCAGCGAACGGAACCTGCCCATTGCGAACCCGTGTGCGAAATTCAAGCCGCTCAAGGACCCGCAGCTCAAAGCCAAGCGCCGCCCTCCAACCTACCGGCAGGATGAATTGAACCGGCTCTTTGCGGTCTGCAATGCGTTCGAGAAAACCGTCTTTGCCACTTTCCTGCTCACGGGTTTCCGGGAGGAGGAGCTCTGCTTTCTCGCCTGGGCGGATGTCGATCTGCGCGACCCAGGAAACGCAACGCTGCGCGTGAGCGGTGAAGGAAAGCCTGGGTTCTGGCCGAAGGACTATGAAGAGCGGATCATTCCTATCCCACGGGAACTTGCCGAACTCCTTGCGGGGCTTACGCATCGAGGCGCATGGGTCTTCTCGACGAAGACGGGCAATCGGCAAACGCACCTGCTGCGGCGGCTTAAGGAGCTTGCTGAGGATGCCAAGGTCACCGATGCCACCCTCCACAAATTCCGTCACACGTATGCGACACGCCTCCTCGAAAGCGGATGCGATATCGTGACGGTGCAAAAGCTTATGGGGCACAGCGATCTCGATACCACGCGGCAGTACCTCGATCCGGACGAAAAGCTCAAGCGAAGTGCCGTGAGCCGGCTCTCGCTCGCCACGTTGACGGGCGCTTAGCCCGCATTTCTCACAAGCCCATTGCAGATTGCGGTGGCGATAGATAGGAAAAGTGTTGGAAAGGCCGTCGTTTCATCGCATAACTGCGTTGTCTGGGTTGTCTGGACGTGGTCTTTGCCGTGCGGAGGCGGCCTTTCGGATGACAGAGTGTAACGAAGAAACGTTCGCATTTACAGCCCATTTTTCGCGTCGTGTGGAGGCCGCGTTTAACGCCGCCCAGGTCTCGAGCGACGGCGGGGCGCTGCTGTTGCCGGAGACAGAGCGGAAGATCAACCTGCTGGGCCGGTTGGCGGCGCGTTTCAGCGACGGCCGCGATGCCGAGCGCATCGCGCACGGGATGGAACAGATGCTGGCGCAGCGCATCTACGGGCTGGCGCTGGGCTACGTCGTACATATAGATCAGCGCGTCGCGGCCTTAGCGGTGCCGGCTGTAGTGGCATGCGAATCCGGTTTCTGGGTGTTGTTTATGGGTTCGTCCCGGACTGTAAATGCAGGGGAGTAAAAGGTGAGTTGGCCTGCCGCCCCTTCTGGTTTACTGTACGATGTGAATGCGACCAGTCTGGCTGTATCTCCCTTACGGAAAGCCTCCAGTGCGCCCACAGCATTGCAGCTGCCGTAGATCGACCGACCTGGTGAGACAAGCACGACCTTGTTGGGTTCTGCCCATGTCGGTCCACTCATCAATGAGACGGAGTCTTTAATAGTCAGCCACGAAGCTGTTTTGTCGTCATACCTCTCAATCCGCTCGTGGTATATGACATCGCCATCAAAGATGCCGCGCGGCATCTGAATGGCCTCAAACGTAATGGGCGAGAGTGTGTAATTAGCAATTCGAAGACAGTATAATGTTCGGATCCCAGGAATTCCAAGATCTCCATTCTCCTGTACAAGGTCGACATGGTGACCGTAGCCGAAAAAATCACCAAAACGGATGCGGTGAATGCACTCAGCCAAAACAAATAGAACGAGCGGAACTGCAAGGACCAGGGTAAGAATAAGTCGCCAGCGCGACCGCGTGCGGGTAAGGATGGTTTCGGACTTAGTCATTTGGGTCGTGCCCCACTTTCGATAACGCTAACTAACGGCTGGGCTACTGGGGTGGCGGCGGGTTGTGGCCTTTTCTTGTAGGAGCATTTGGATTTTGGAGTTTTCTCACTTTGTTTTCGAGGTCGACCGCAGCTGGGTCGCTCACAGGGATGTTGAAATCATCCTGCTCAAAGCGTTCGAAAGCAGTTAGCGACCATTCCTTTTTCAAATGCCCTAGTTCGTGACCGAAAATGATTCCCTGATTGAGCACTCCCGATTGGTCATTAGTCATGTAATACGACGGTAACGTTCCTGGGGCTGTTGAGGGGTCCAGCAATGCGATATGCCAATTGCCGCTTGAGTCTTGGTATGTAGCCCCTGGGGCAATGTTGCGGTCAACGTCCACCGGACCTATTGTCTCTTCCATTTCGTGAATGTCGGTCACGGTTGTGCCAGGGGCAACAAGGTCTAGTTGAACCACACGCTGATCGTTGATGACAGAACCAATTGCGGCTGCGACATCGTTGGGATTCTGAAAACTCGTTCCCTTCGCATCGGCGCCATTCGTGTAGATGCCTACGTAGTAGGACGTATTGCCATTTGAGTCTTTGACGGCGTTGGCATACAGGTAATAAGAGCATTGGCCCGGCAGGATTCCGGCTGCACTGCAGATTGCATTGAGCTCCCCTTCCTGTTCCGCCGGGTCGTTAGATAGCTGGATGGCCTCGCCCAATGGGTCGACATACATAAGCGGATTGTTTCGGGCGTATGCATATTCGTTAAAGAGTTGTGGGTCAGTCAGCATCTCAGCTTGGAAAAATACAGGATCTGGACTCATCATCTGACCCATGCTGCTCGTGTAGTACCTGGCCCCGAAATAGTCGTTTCCGGATTCTGAGTCCCGTTCTTTGCCGGTGAACAGGTGTTCGGTGGCGTCGGAGACTTCGTGTTGCCTTGCCTCATCTCGGCGAGCCGCAGTATCGCTCCAGTGCGTCTCTGACGATAGGGGTTGCCGTGTTGCCCTTAAGAATCGCTGGAGCACATGCCACACGCCTGAATGAGGCATCTCCACCCCATGCCAGCACCCCTCTTTTGATTCCATCATCCACGAGTGCCCGTAGGAGTTGCTCTTGGGCAGCTGAGCGCAACTCATAGTGACAGCTGCCTAGGGCTCCTTGGTCACAGATTTTCTTAGCGTTTAGGCCGGGCAAACCGAGTACGGCCTCGCCTTTCGAATACCCGCTGCTAGGGGCAACTCCAGAGAGCATCCATGTTGAATCGTCAACCGTGCATTTCGATCCGGCGATTTCAATTACGTTTCCCAGCGAGTCGCCGTCCTGCTCAGGCCACACGCCTAGAACTACGTAATAGCCCTTCCCATTTTGTTCAGCATGCGCGAATGTCCAGTAGGTCCCGTCCTCGAACCCCGAGCAGGTTTTACGAACGGAAGCAGGCATCTGCTCGTAATGCTCTTTGGCGTAGTCAAATGGGATACCGAACATGGGATCGATCACGCGAGTGTGTGGCGACGTGCCTACGCGCTGGCTGCTGGCCCGAGGAAAGATCGGCCCTGCGAGCAGCATGGAAGCGCATAGAAGTACATGTCCAGCCTTCATCTCTAACCTCGTTCTTGTCGCATCCGTCAGTGGCGGCTACGGGCAGGTGCACCCAGGACGATAAATTGTTAAAGTACCTGCTGATCCCGGATCTCTATACGGGTTCATCTGTCGTTGCGTGAAATCCGAGACCCACTGGGATCCGTCATAGCCTGTGGAGTGACCGGAGCTATGAGTGTCATTCGGTGAGAAAATCGCCGCGTCCCCTTCTTGAGCTGTGTAGCCTTGCTGAGAGACGGTGTTCCATCCCGCCTTAGTGAGAGGGGGGCCGTAATCTCCACCGTTGTGTGATCCCACCTTGGCCCCGCCTGCGTTAGCAGCCCAACCGAAATAGCGTCCGCAAAGGCCGATGGATTGATTTGCGGGTTTGGACTTTCCAGTTCGGTCATTGTAAGTAGCATTCGTATCCAGAGCGTATGAAAACGCGGCTAAGTTGAAGCAAGTGCACGCCTTTACTGGGAATAAAGAAAGCTGCGAGTAATCGATGAACGCTTCGGTAGTGAAAGTAACGTCAGTACCGGAGTCGTCATCCGATCCGCCATTCACATTTACATCTGTGGTAGGGTTCGGAATGATTGCGCTGCCGGTGCCGTTCGCGATGGTCTCAGGGTCACCGGGCTCGGTGATCCAAGTCCCCCCTTGATCTGAGCATTCTTGCTGCGACGCTCCACCGTCTTCTGGACGATCATCTCTATCCTCATTGCCATTTGCATCAACAGACCACTGGCAATAAAAGAGTCCTGTTGGATCAGCAAACTGTAGCGGATTGTTCAAGGCATAGCTGTAAAAATTCAGACTTTGCGGGTTAGTCGGATCAGCAAAATACCCTTGTGACGGGTCCGGGCTTAAGAAGCGTCCCATGGAAGACGAATAATACCTAGCTCCCATCAGATCGTTGCCTGATTCGGTGTCGCGTTCTTTGCCCGTGAAGTGGAGTGGACTGATACTGCTAGTACAACTCATCTCGCCGTACGGAAAATTTGCGCAGCTGTTGTGAATCCCTGCGCTGAGAGTCGAGTTTACCCGCTCATTGCCCAGCCAGTCCCTGTGATCGAAATAGGTTGTATTATTCACATACGTCGCGATGTGCCTGCCGCCGGCATACGCCTCGGCGCGATCCCACGCCGAGGAGTCTTGGCATCCAAAAACTTGATTTTCCCGAGCATACTGTCCGCGCTCCCAGTATTCTGTGTTCGTCATTTGACCGACAGAGACCAAGTCGATCACCTAATGCTGAAAGGGGCAAACCTAACGGAGGAAAGCAATGTTACTCCGCCTTCAGACCGTGGTGCAACTAGCTCGGCACCAAACCAGGGATGACCGAGGCCACCAGTCGGGGAGAGAACGGGAGCATTCTGTTGTACCCGGAATTCGAAGCCGTCGTAAAGCGATTTGGTGTCTGTTTGGTGTCTGTTTCTTGGAAGCGCAGGAAAGCACGAGCGAGACTTAGGAGACTATGGAGACTTCGCTTACAAGAAAGATAATAAACGATTTATTTTATAAATCGTTTGGATCGCGCGACTTGCAACATGGGGTGGATGAGAATCTCTCCCTCTCCGCCACGATTGCATCGAGCAGCCGCGAGCTATCGCTCGCCGACCAATTCTTTATAGCTTGCTTTCGTGGGTTCCTGACGCTCCGCCTTCCTCCCCGCTGACCCACAGAACACTCCGACGCCGGAAGATTCGCCCCAAATTCGACGCATAGGGTCGTCTGCGCCTCGTGTCCTCAATGACACAGCGTGTCTGTTGACACACAGCCTTCACAGAATTCCAGGACTCGAAGCCCTTTGTTTCGTTGCACAACCACTTGGAACTCCGTTTGCATTGACCGAGAGCATAAAAACTCTGGCACGGAGCGGACATGCTCTTTCCCACGGTCGAATTCGCGCTCTTTTTTCTCGCGGTGCTGCTGGTTGCGTGGTGCCTGCACCGATGGAATGGGCTGCATAAGCTTTTTCTGCTGGCCGCGAGCTATGTGTTCTACGGCTTCTGGAGTTGGAGCTACGTGCCGCTGCTCGCCGGCATCTCGGTGGTGGCCGGGCTCGTGGCGCAGCGCATCCAGGCGAGCGGGACGCCCCGGGCGCGCAAGCTGTGGCTGACGGCCGGCGTGGTGATTTGCCTGTCGGCCCTGGGCTATTTCAAGTACACGGCCTTCTTTCTGACGGCAGTTCTCAATGTGTGGGCGCATGCAGGCCACCCGCCGCGCGTGCGCATTCCTGAGCCTCTGCTGCCTCTGGGCGTTTCGTTCTTTGTCTTCCATGCCATCTCGCTGATGATGGACGCCTACCGCAGCAAGCTCAAGGAGCGGGTGCGGCTTGGCGATGCGCTGCTCTACGTGGCGTTCTTCCCGCAGTTGATCGCCGGGCCGATTCTGCGCGCGTCGAGTTTCCTGCCGCAGTTGCGGGTGCGGCGCAATGCCGCGGCGATTCGCGTCAACCGCGCGCTGCTGCTGATTGTGGCGGGATTGTTCAAGAAAGTGGTGGTGTCGAACCTGCTGGCCACGCGGCTGGTAGAGCAGGTATTTGCCGCGCCGCAGACCTACGGCCGCGGCGACGTGCTGCTGGCGATTTACGGCTACGCGGCGCAAATTTACTGCGATTTCTCGGGCTACACCGATATCGCCATCGGCTGCGCCATGCTGCTTGGCTATCGGTTTCCGCGCAATTTCAACGCGCCTTATGCGGCGACCAATCCGCAGGATTTCTGGCGGCGCTGGCATATTTCGCTCTCAAGCTGGCTGCGCGACTATCTCTATATTCCGCTGGGCGGCTCGCGCCGAGGGACTTGGCGCACCTGCCTGAACCTGATGATCACCATGCTGCTGGGCGGGTTGTGGCACGGCGCGGCGTGGACCTTCGTGATCTGGGGCGCACTGCACGGCTTCTACCTCATCGTGCATCGCGGCTGGAGTGCGATTGCATGGGCGCCGATGGCGCGCTTGCGCGAGATGGGCGTGTGGCGCTGGACGTCGCGGCTCTTGCTCTTCCACGCGGTTTGCCTGGGCTGGGTGTTCTTCCGGTCGCCGTCTTTCGACATCGCGTTTGCGATGCTGAGGCGGCTAACGGTACCGGGCATGTGTACGCTGCTGAGCATTCCCGTGGCGCTGGCTTTGGTTGCCGGGCTGGCAGGGCAGTTCCAGCCGCTGCGCTGGCGCAAGGCGATGGAATTCGAACTGGGCCGCTGGCCGGCGATGGCGCGCGGTGCGGCGTTTGCGACGGCTGTTTTCGCCATCGAGCTGCTGGGTCCATCGGGCGTGGCGCCGTTCATCTACTTCAGGTTCTAAGACCATGCGCGCAACGAGATTCAATTCGCTTTCGCAACTGGCCACGGTGATGGCGGGATTCGCGGTAACGATCGTGCTGCTCGAGTCGGAAGCGCTGCTGACGTGGGCCGATCGGCTGGACGTTGGCCCGGAAAGAGCCCGCGCGGTGCAGGCCACGACGGCGCTGCACAAGAAACTTCATCCGTTGGGTGTAGAGCGGGTACGCGAGGAGGGCCTCGATGGGCTCGACCGCCTGGGCTGGACCGACGATCCGGCGCGGCTAAGGGCGGCACGAGAGAAATGGTTGGTTGCGGCGGGCGGAACGGGCGGGCCTTGTGTTGTGCCCGTTCACGCACCTGGAATGCCCAAATTGGCTCCGCCGAATGCCGAGAACCCTTCTGTTCAAGCCGTAGTTCCGAAAACTACGCCGCTTCCGCCGCTGGCCGCGCCGGCGCAGGGGCAGCCTCGCGTGGTGGCGCTGGTGGGCGATTCCATGATGGCCGTGGGCATGAGCGACGTTCTGCTGCGCGAGACGGCAGACAACCCGAATGTGCGCGTGCTCAAGGCGTTCAAGTCGGGAACGGGGCTGGCGCGGCCCGACGTTTTTGACTGGATGCAGGAGTACCCGGCGATGATCGGCGACGAGAAGCCGGATGCGGTGATTGTGGCCATCGGCGCCAACGACGGGCAGGGAATTGTGGAGGACGGCAAAGCGCTCCCGTATGGCAGCGACGCGTGGGTAAAGGCCTATGAACAGCGGACGGCGGACTTCCTGAACCTGCTGACGCAAAATGGCGCGCACGTGGTGTGGATGGGGCTGCCGCCGATGAAAGCCGGAGGGTACAACGGCCGTGCCGCGGAGATCAATCGCATCACTTACAGCGTGGTGAGCCAGAATCCGCAGGCGACGTGGTGGAACCCGGAGTCGTATGTCGGAGACGAGGGCGGCGGGTTTCGCGATGTGGAGACATTGCCCGGCGGCAAAACCATCCGCATCCGGCAGGCGGATGGCATTCACCTGTCCGATGAAGGCGCAGCGTTGCTGGCGCCCGAGCTGCTGCATTGGCTGAATCCGGCGCCGCAGCCGGCCAAGGCCGCCCAATTGGCGGCGAAAGAAGAGCCGGCCGCTGCTCCAAAAGGCCGCGCGCATGGCAGGCATGTGCGGACGGCGCGGCCCTGAAGACGAAATCGCCGACTCTCTCGGCAATCCCCTCAAGACAGATCCCACCAGCCGGTGTGTTTTGCATCGCAGCGCGTGTCATGCCGCGCACGGTGTGTTTGCAGTGACACGAGCGGGGCCATTTCAGACGCCAAGAACCCCTTTGTTTTCAATGGCATCAGATTGGCGCGGCGCTTGCATTTCTTCCCGGCGTAGGCAGTTCAAAAGATCAGAGCACTTCGGGGGAGGATGCGATGACAGGACGGAATCAAGGCGGGTGGATAACAGCGGTGATGATGGCATTTCTGGTGGTGCAGGCGGCGGCGCAGAACGCGTCTCAGCAAGCGGCAAATCAAGCAGAGACGCAGCCCGCGCAGACCACGAAGCGCGTAATCGTGGTGAGCCTTGAAGATCGCAAGCTGGCGCTGGTGCAAGACGGCAAGCTGGTGAAGGTTTACCCGGTCGCAGTGGGGAAGCCCTCGACGCCGAGCCCGGTGGGCACCTACACCATCAAGCGCCGCGTGATGAACCCGACATATTCGCACAATGGCCTCACCGTTGCGCCGGGGCCGAACAACCCGGTGGGAACGCGGTGGATGGGATTGAGCATTCCGGGCTATGGGATCCATGGAAGCAACGTGCCCAGCTCGATAGGCAAGGCCGCATCCCATGGCTGCATCCGCATGGCGAAAGCCGATCTGGAAGAGCTCTACCCCATGGTGCAAGTGGGCGACACGGTGGAGCTGATCGGGCAGCGCAACGAGGAGACCGCGCAGTTATTCGGCGACGGAAACAACCCTGCGGCCGCGCAGCCAACGTCGCAAATGGCCGTAGCTTCGGCAGCTCCGGCGCCGAGCACGCAGCAGCCAGCCGCTGCCGTCACGCAACAGGCTGCGAATGGCGGGAGCGCGTTGAACACGTTGACGAGCACCGGGGTGCCGGCCGCCCGCCTGACGGTTGCCAGCGCGCTGTGAAGGAGGTTTCGCGATGAATCTCCTGGCGAATGCGATTTCAGATCTTGAGGCGGTGCTGCTGCCTGTGGCGGCAGCACTGCTGCTCGAGGAGTTGACGTACGGAGGGCTGGTCCGGCTGCTGCTGGCTCCGCGGCCGGAAACCGGGAAACCGAAAGGGCCACACAACGGGAATGGAGGCGGCAAATGCTCGCATTGAAGCTGTTGTTGATGATGGCAGGCGCATTGATGCTCACCTGCGCGGCGGCGATTCCGCTCTACGGTCTTTGGCGGCGCGTGCAGTTGATGCGCAAGAAGGCCGGCACAGACGGAACCACAGACGGAACCGGGGACGAAAACCTTGTTGAGCCAAGAGAAATCGGCTGGCGGCGTCCGCTGGCGCTGGCTATGGCGGCATGCGTGCCGCTGCTGATGGCCGCCAGTATCGTGGTCGTGCCCAGCGGTATGGGCGGCGTGCGCATCAGCCAGATTCGCGGCACGCTGCCGGGCACGCTCTATCCCGGCGTACATCTTGTCGCGCCGCTTGTCGACACCGTGCAGATATTCGATCTGCGCGATCACATCTACACCGCGGGGCAGGTTGAAGAAGGCGTGAAAAAAACGCCGGCAACCACCGGCCTCAACGTGCAGTCGCTCGAAGGGCTGAACATCGGCCTCGGCATCACGGTGCGCTATCGGCTCGATCCCAGCAAGCTGTCGAGCGTTGAAGCGCACCTGCCGCAGCCGGCCGACAAGGAGATTGTGCCTCCGGTGGTGGCGAGCGCGTGGCGGGAACTGACGCCGCGGTACACGGTGAAGGAAATCTTCTCAACCAAGCGCGAAGAGGTGCGGGCGGAGGCGGCGGCCATCATCACGCGCAAGCTGGCGGCCGACGGCATCGTGGTGGAGGAAGTGATCCTTTCCGACATCCAGTTGCCCGAGGAGTACGCGCGCGGCCTGGAAGGATTGCTGCTGAAGGAGCAGCAGGACGACCAGATGAGCGTGGATACCGACATCCAGCAGAAGCAGGTGAAGATTGCCGAGTTGCAGGCCGAGGCTGAAGCGGCGCAGAAGGTGAAGGAAGCCGAGGGCGACGCGCAGTCGAAGGTGGTGGAGGCCAAGGGCGAAGCCGACGCCATGCAGTACACCCTGCCGCTGAAGCAAAAGCAGATTGAGCAGAGCAAGCTGGAGGCCGAAGCGCGCAAGGAGGCCACCGTCGAAACCGCGGAGGCCGATGCGCAAGCCAAGGTGATCGACAGCAAGGCAGAGCTTGAGCGGCGCAACCTGCTGGCCGACGCCGAAGCCAACCGCATCAAGGTGGTGTCGCAGGCCGACGCGCAACGCATGGCCAGCGAAGCCGAGTTGCTTAACAAGTCGCCGCTGCTGATCAACAAGATCGTGGCCGAGAGGCTTTCCGACAAGATCCAGGTGGTGATGGTTCCTTCCGACGGAAAGTTTTTCTTTGCCAGCGACGTGTTCAAGAGCGTGGCGGGCAATCCCATTGTGAAGCAGGAGCTGGACAGCGAACAGGAGCCGGCGCCTGCGCAGAAAAACGGCCAATAGAATCTGATTGGCCGCGCGGGGCGGGCGCAGTGGATGGCAGCGCCCGCCCTGCACCAATCGATTTGCAGGCTGCGTGGCCAACCGGGGTTGCATCGTTCGCATCGGGGCAGGCAGAGCAGCGGGGAGAGGAGATACTTTTATGAATCGGCTGATTGCACTCTTACTACTTGTGGCGCCGCTTACGGCGCCGGCGGAAGCGAAGTTTGTCGACGCCAAGCATGGCATCTCGTTTCGATATCCACATAAATATGTGCTGAAGCAGGGTGCTTTGGAGGGCACGGACGACGTAGGTCTGGGTTATCTCGGCGCCATCCCGATGGAGTTTGTCGCTCCGGGCGGCGGGATGCGCATCGCGACGGTCGAAGCGCCTGGCGGCTCTTATCCGGGCACCGACTTTGTGAACGCATTCTTTACGCTCAGCGTCAACCAGTTCGTCACCGAGCAGGAATGCGCAGAGTTTCTCGACGATCGCGGTTACCCGGAAACGCTGCTGACCAAGACCGTGAGCGGAGTGATATTTCGCGGCGCCGATGTAAGCGGCGCGGCGATGGGCCATCAGTCTTCGGCCGAGTACTATCATGCCTACTCTGACGGCGCCTGCATCGAGCTGGGCTATGGCCTGGCGACGGCGGGGTACGGAAATGTGGAAGGCCTCAAACGGGCGCCAACCCAGGCCATTCTTGCCCGCTTCGCCAAGATTCTGAGCAGCGTGCGAATTCGGCGCAGCTTGACGCGCCGGGACGACTCGCCTTCGATCCTGAGCTTCGACGCGGCTCCGCTGCCCGCGGCCGGCAGTTATCGGCTCTCGTGGGACGTCGCAGGAGCCGCACCCGACGATCTGGCACTCTTGATCGACTGTCTTTCAGACGTCTCGATCGAGACGCAGGCCGGGAACTCGCTCGATGGCGCGCCCTTTCCCTGCGATGTTGTTCATCCGCTCGGGCAACTTCGCGGCTCCCTCGATATTTCTTTTGAAAACGGCGCCGGACAAAACGAATCCGAATCGATTCGCCTGTTCGTCGCGGGCCGGCCGGCAGCCTCAAGCACGTTGGTTGTTTCGCTGTATCCTTCGCCGCGAATCTTCGCGATTACGAGCTACTGGCAGATGCAGCCGGTGATCCTCAGCGGTCCCAGCCAGTCGATCCCCATCGGCGCCGGCCTTCCGGTCAAAATTCATGGCATCGCCTTCGACGGGACTGAAACAGTGTCGATCGGTGCGGCGCGTATTGCGGTGGAATCTGTCGACGGGCGCACCCTTTCCTTCACCGCGCCAACCTCCCTGCCGGCGGGCGAGTACGATGTCACAGTTTCGAACGACCGTGGCAGCAGTAACGCCGCCCATATTCGGCTGGACCGGCCACATCCGCAATTTGCCTTGTGCCGTTGCAAGCCGAAAATTGTGTGTGAGGGCGGCGACGCCATTATTCCCGGTCACGAGGTACGCGTTGAAGGCATCGGAATTCTGCCCGCCAACACGGTCTGGATCGGCTCGACCAGCGTCACTGCAACGTCGCCCGGCGGGCGGGTGGGGCGATGGTACCTTTACTTCACCGCGCCGCCTGATCTTGCCGCGGGCAAGTATCCGATGCATTTCACCAACGACCTGGGAAAGAGCGAGACCGTCGATGTGACGGTGACTGCGCAGTGAACTGAGGCACGCCTCTGCTTAGCTCCTAAGTGAACTGCGAGAGATATAATCCGCGCAACGAGAAAAGCTGGCAAAATGACGAGCACACTGCGAATGTGTTTCCTGATGATCCTCGGCGGGGCCGTGCTGAAGCCACTGTTCGCCGCCGCGCCGGTCGCGTGGGAGCAGCCCGCGGCCGAGCTCGCCGGCCAGATCGCGGCCATTCTCGGACCCGGCCAGGCGCGGTTGACGATTCGCAATCTTTCCACGATTCCAAACGACGAGATTCCCGCGATCCGGCAGCTTTTGACTCAGAATTTGAAAGCGCACGGGATTTCGATTGCGGGCGCGGAGAGCGCGAATACGATTCGCGTAACGCTGAGCGAAAGTGCGAGGGAACGAATTCTTGTGGCGGAGGTGGGCGAGGGCGATCGAATGCAAGTGGCGATGGTCGATTTGGGACCGGTTCGATTGCCGACAACAGTTCCCGCAGCGGGCCTCATGCTCCGCAGTCAGCAGATTTTCGCGGAAGGCGAGCGCGTGCTGGCCGTCCTTGAAAGCAGCGGTTGGCTTGTCGTGGTCGAGCCGGAGGCGCTGGTCCAGTATGGAAAGAGCAACGATGGATGGAAAGAGCAAAAGCGGCTGGCCGTTGACTCCAAGCGCGGCATGGCGCGTGACCCGAGGAGCATCATCGTCCCGGCGCCAATCGATCGTTTGGATGGGTTCGATGCTTTTGATGGTGCGGCAAAGTGCAGCGGGGTCTTTGGCATGACCGAGCCCGGCGAATGGCCGGCACAGTGTGCCGACAGCGACGACCCCTGGGTGATCGCAAACGAGGCCGGCGCGCAAGGTGCGGCCGGCGGCTCAACCGCCGAGCTGAAGGCTTTCTACAATGCCGCGCGGAATTACTTCACCGGCGTGGTGACGCCCAGCATCGGCGTCGATCTGCCTTCGTTTTACTCGGCCGCACTGATTCCGCGATCGGCAGGGAACGGCGCGCTGCTTATTGGCGGCATCGACGGCAAAGTGCAGTTGGCAGAGAACGGAATGCTGAAGCCGGTTGCGGGCACACGCGACTGGGGCAGCGATTTCGCGGTGCTCCACTCCGGCTGCGGAGCCGGCACGCAAATCATCGCTTCCGGATCGGGCGAGGCGGTCAATGACAGTTTGCGCGCGTACGAGTTGCCCGCGCTCGAAGCTATGCCGGCAAGCGCGCCACTGGCCGTGGACGGCACCGTGACCGCGCTCTGGACCGCGCCCGACGGCAAGAGCATTTTCGCCGTGGTGCGCAATGCGGCAAACCAATACGAGGTGGATCGTGTTACGGCGCTTTGCAATTAGTTTTCTCGTGGTCCTGCTCGGGGTCTGCGCCGGGGCGAGGACCAGGCCACATTACGGCGGCTCGCTGCGCGTTGAGATTGAAGGCGATCCGTGGCAATCGCCCGATGGCATGGCGCGGCGGCTGGTTCTGGACGGACTGACCGCGCTGGACGCGGACGGCGGGGTCACGCCGGCGCTCGCTACGGAATGGAAATCCGACGACAACGACCATCGCTGGCAGTTTCGCCTGCGCTCGGGAATCCATTTTCACGACGGCTCACCACTCACGGCGAACGCAGTGGTCATGTCGCTGAATCTGTCGTGCACGGCAAACTGTCCGTGGACAGCGGTTCGCGCGGTTGGGAGCTCGGTCGTTTTTACCAGCGACTCGCCGATGCCGAATCTGCCCGCGCTGCTGGCCGGCGACGCATACCTGATAGCGCTGACGCGAACCGAGGATGGACAAACGCCGGCCAATCCTATCGGCACGGGGCCGTTTCAGTTGACGAACTCGAACAACGGTGTACTGACGCTGACGGCCAACGAGAATTGCTGGCAAGGGCGGCCGTTCCTCGATCAGATCGCGATCACCGCCAACCGGCCGATTCACGACCAATGGCTCGACTTAAGCACGGGCCGCGCCGACATTGTGGAGGCGCCGGCGCAGGACCTGCGCCTGGCGCAGCAGCAGCGGCTCACGGTGGTGGTTTCGCCGCCGGTGGAATTGCTGGCGTTGCAAGTCTCCGACACCGGCGCGCTGGCGAATCCGGTGCTCCGTGCGGCCATTGCGCAGGCGGTCGACCGAGGCGCACTCTCGAACGTCATCTTTCAAAAGCAGGGCGAGATTACCGCCAGCCTGCTGCCGCAATCGCTCACGGGCTATGCGTTTCTATTTCCGGCGGAACGCGATTTGAACAAGGCCAACGAATTGCGCGGCGGATTGACGCCGCCTCCGCTGACGATGGCTGTGAACGGCGATGGAACCATGCAACTAGCGGCGCAGCGTATCGCACTGAACCTGCACGAAGCGGGATTCACGGTGCAGGTGGCGACCGGACACAACAATGCGCGTGCGGATCTCGTGCTGCGCAAGCTCCCACTCGAAGGCGCCGATTCGGCGGACGCGCTCGCCATCCTGCTGCACGCCGCTGGAGAAAACGCATCGGTGACTTGGCAGGGGCCCAGCGCACTCTTCCGTGCCGAGCACGACTTTCTCGATCTCCATACCATCGTCCCGCTGCTCGAACTTCCCCGCGCCTACGCGACTGGCGAGCGCGTGCGCGACCTGAAGCTGCGCGCGGATGGAACGCCGGACCTAGCCGATGCTTCAGTGGAGGGGGCACAGTGAACCTGCGGCAAAAGCTGCTGCTGCTGTTTGCGCTCACCGTGGCTGCGGCCGTGGCGGCCGTGGCGTGGACGGTGCTGGTACGCATTCGCCGCGTTTTCGAGATGCGCGATCAGGAAGAGACGAAGCTGTTCGTCAGCCAGTTCCAACGCGAGTTTCAACACCGCTCGGCCGAGGTGGCCGGAGCGGTGACCCGACTGGCCGTGAGCGAGCGGGCGCGCGCCATGGCGCTCGATCTGGCGCAGTCAGGCGATACGGCGCCCTACCTCACCGAGGCCCAAGCCATGGCGCAGGAAGCGCAACTGGACTTTCTTGAGATTGTGGGGCCGGACGGAAACGTGGTGAGCTCGGCACAGTGGCCGGCCCGATTCGGCTATCCGGAGCCCGCGATCGTGGATGCCCCGGCGACCCCGTTCCTCAAGCGCGAAGACTTACCCGACGGATCGAGCGTGTTGGGGCTCTTTGCCGTGCATGCTGTTGGCGGAACATCGGTGCGCTTGCTGGGCGGCGAGCGCCTCGATCAGGGCTTTCTCGGTGACCTGCCGGTTGCGCCGGGGATGCAGGTCGGCTTATACAGCGATTCGGGTTTCGCAGTGAACTTGAATCTGGTCACTGGCACCGTCGGCCCTCCCGGCCCGGTCGCTTTCGATTCCTCGCGGCTCATCGGGCCCAACGGCAATTTGCCTGGAGCGGTGCACTACCAAGGCCTCATCGACGCCGCTCGCGCATCGGGACAACAGGTTAGCGCGATCGTGAATCCGACCGGTCGGCGCGAAGACAGCCTGAATGCATCGGCGATTCCGCTTAAGAACCAGCAGGGCGGCGAGATGGTGGTGCTGGTGGTCGCGATTTCGCGCGCGGGCATGGTGGAAGCGCAGCAGCACATCCGCACCATCGCTTACGGCGTGGCGGCGGGCGGCATCCTGCTGGCCATTGTGTTCAGCCTGTGGATCGCGGCGCGCGTTTCTCGTCCCATTGAGCAACTGGCGCACGCGGCCGAAGAGGTGGCCGGCGGCAAGTGGGACGTGCGCGTACCGCAGCGCGGGCGCGACGAAGTGAGCGTGCTGGCGCGCAGCTTCAATCACATGACGGAGCAGCTGGTGAGCCAGCGCGAGCGGCTGGTGCAGAGCGAGCGCGTGGCCGCGTGGCGCGAACTGGCGCGGCGGCTGGCGCACGAACTCAAGAATCCCCTGTTTCCCTTGCAGCTGACGGTCGAGAACCTGGTGCGCGCGCGTCAGTTGCCGCAGGCTGAATTCGACGAGGTGTTCGACGAGAGCACAACCACGCTGGGCACGGAGATCGCGAACCTGAAGACCATAATCGGCCGCTTCAGCGACTTCAGCAAAATGCCGAAGCCGGAGCTGGAGCGGATCGACGCGTGCGATGTCATCTGGCGCGTCGCACTGCTTTATTGTCCTTGGGTCGTGCGTGGTTTCAAGCCCCCGGGAGAAGTGTATGCGGGACCGGATCGCCTTGGCTGCTCTGTCGAGGTCAGCGTTGAGCCTATGCCGCTCGATGCCGATCCCGAGCTGCTGCACCGCGCACTCTCCAACTTGGTGTTGAATGCAATGGATGCCATGCCGGATGGGGGCGTACTTACGCTATCCGCTCATCCAAAAGGTGAAACAGTGGAGCTTCGCGTGGCCGATACGGGCGCAGGGCTGACACCCGAAGAATGCGAGCGCCTCTTTACGCCCTATTACACGACGAAACAGCACGGAACCGGCCTGGGCCTCGCGATTGTGCAATCGGTCGTTGCCGATCATGCGGGGACCATTGCTGTTGAAAGCCCCGCGGGCGGCGGCGCAACGTTTATCATTACGCTGCCGAGGGCGGTTCGATGAACGCAAAGGCAAACATCCTGATCGTCGACGATGAAGCCAATACGCTGGCCTCTCTCGCTCGCGCCTTCCGGCTGGCCGGGCACGAGGCCGTGGTGTGCGACAATGCGGAGCGCGCGCTGGAACTGGCGCGGACGCAGCCCTTCGACCTGATCCTGAGCGACGTGGTGATGCCCAGGCGCGACGGGTTGGCGCTGCTCGAGGATTTGAAGACGGCGGGCGTGACGGCGCCAGTGGTGATGATGAGCGGCCAGGCGCATATCGAAATGGCGGTGCGCGCCACGCGACTGGGCGCGCTGGATTTTTTGGAAAAGCCGCTCTCGACTGAAAAGCTGCTGGTAACGGTGGAAAACGCGCTGAAGCTGACGCGCCTTGAATCGGAAAATCGGGAATTGCGTGCGCGCGTGGGCAAGCACACGCTGGTGTTTGCCGGTGAAACCATGCAGCGCGTGATGGCGCAGATTGAGCGCGTGGCGGCAAGCGAAACGCGCGTGTGCATCTACGGCGAAACCGGCACGGGCAAAGAACTGGTAGCGCGCACGCTGCACGAGAAGAGCCAGCGTGCGGCGGGCCCATTTGTCACGCTCAATTGCGCGGCGGTCCCGGCGGAGCTGATCGAAAGCGAGCTATTCGGGCACGAGAAGGGCTCATTCACCGGCGCAGCGCAACGGCACACGGGAAAATTCGAGCAGGCGCACCGCGGGACGTTGTTTTTGGATGAGATCGGGGATATGCCCACGGCCATGCAGGCCAAGCTGCTGCGCGTGCTCGAAGAGGGCGAAGTAGAGCGCATCGGCGCCGGCAAGCCGACGGCGGTCGATGTCAGGGTGGTGGTGGCCACGCACCGCAATCTGGAACAGCTTGTAGAATCGGGCGGGTTCCGGCGCGATCTCTATCATCGCGTGGTGGTGTTCCCGGTGCGGCTGCCTCCCTTGCGCGAGCGCCGCGAAGACCTGCCCGCACTAGTGGAGCACTTTGTGCGCCAGGTGAGCGCGCAGAACGGATGGAAGCCGGTGAGTTTCAGCGCTGCTGCCATCGAGGCCCTGCAAGGATATGCGTGGCCGGGCAACATCCGCGAATTGCGCAACGTGGTGGAACGGCTGCTGCTTCTGGCCGGTGACGAGGTTGGCGAGGAAGACGTGCGCGTGGTCCTGCCGGCCTCCGAGCCGGTGGGAAAGGCTGGTGCGAGAGTTTCTGAGACAGACTGCGGCCAGGCGGCGGGGCCGCTGGCGCAGCGCGTCCTGGCATTCGAACGCGCCCAGGTGCTGGCTGAGTTGGAGCGGCGCGGCCGGCGAATCACCGAAACCGCCAAGGCGCTCGGATTGGAACGCAGCCATCTCTACAAGAAGTGCCAACAGCTAGGCATCAATCTGCACGATCTCCCGCGCGAATAAGGCAGCTCTCATTCAACGGTACCGCGAGAGCGCTTCGACCTGACTGCCGTGAACTTCGCGGCGCTCCACTGGCGAAGAGAGCACCGTTGAGGTCGACGTGGCTCCCAGCGTCGACAGCTTATCGATGAGAACCTCCAGGTGGCGGATCGAGACCACATCGGCTTCAATTACGAATGACTCGGCGCCCGTGATGCGGTGACACCGGCTGATCTCGACAAGTTCCTTAACGGCCGCTACGGAGCGCTGCACCTGCAGATCGCCGCCGTGGATGGTGAGGCGCACGAGCACGCGGATGGGCACGCCCACCTTGGCCATATTCAGTGCCGCGTGGTAGCCGGTGATGACGCCGGCCTCCTCAAGGCGGTGAACGCGCTCGGCGACCGCAGGGGTGGAGAGGCCGATCTTCCTGCCCAGCTCGGCAAACGACAGCCGGGCGTTGTGCTGCAGAGCTTCCAGGATCTTCCATGCGACGGAATCGAGCTCGACGATATTGGGAAGAGTTCTGTGGGGCATTGTCCACCAATCCTTAAGGAACAGACTGATTATGCCGAACATCGTTAAGCTTGGCGAGCTTTTTTCCTTCAAATGTCCATTTTCTGGCGACTTGAACCGAGCCATGCTAGTCGGTAGCCGGAAGCGGCTTCCCCGTCCTCGAAAGTCCGGCAGAACAGGAAAACAAGCGATGAGCGCCCTTCCCCGCGGCTCGGCATCTTCTGCCGTTGCAGAACCCGCCAAGACCGATTTCCTCCCACTCAAAGGCACAGACCACGTTGAGTTTTTTGTCGGCAATGCCAAGCAGGCGGCCTACTTTTACCGCGCCTCTTTCGGCATGAGCCTGGTTGCTTACGCCGGACCGGAGACCGGCCAGCGTGATCGCGCTTCGTACGTGGTGCAGCAAGGCAAAATCCGCCTTGTGCTGACCACGCCCCTCCGCAGTCAACACGCGATTGCTCAGCACGTTCACCAGCACGGCGATGCGGTGCACGCCATTGCTCTCTGGGTTGACGACGCGCGGCAGGCGTGGCACGAAACTACGAGCCGCGGGGCCGTCAGCGTGGAGGAGCCGCATATTTTGTCGGACGAGAACGGCACGGCGGTGGTGTCGAGCATTCGCGCCTACGGCGACACCATTCACACGTTCGTGGAACGCAGCGGCTATTCGGGCCCATTTCTGCCCGGCTACCGTGCCATTGAAAGCGACCCGGTAGCGCGGCCGGTGGGGCTTCTCCATATCGACCACATGGTGGGCAACGTAGGCTGGCACGAGATGGACAAGTGGGTGGATTTCTATGCGAATGTCATGGGGTTTTCGCTCTACCAGCACTTCGACGACAAGGACATTTCCACTGAATACTCGGCACTGATGTCGAAAGTGATGGCCAATGGAAACGGCTACGTGAAGTTCCCCATCAACGAGCCGGCCGAAGGCAGAAAGAAATCGCAGGTCGAGGAGTTTCTCGATTTCTTTCCGGGTCCCGGCGTGCAGCACATCGCGATGGCCACCAACGACATTCTGCACACGGTGAACCAGCTTCGCGAGCAGGGCATCGAATTTCTGCGTGTGCCGCACATGTATTACTCCGAGCTGCAGGGGCGCGTGGGCAAGATCGACGAGCCGATTCAGGAACTCGAGGAACTGGGCATTCTTGCCGATCGCGACGATGAAGGCTACATGCTGCAAATCTTCACGCGGCCCGTTGAAGACCGGCCCACGCTCTTCTTTGAAATTATTCAGCGCAAAGGCAGCCGCAGCTTCGGAAAGGGCAACTTCAAGGCGCTGTTTGAAGCCATTGAGCGTGAGCAACAGGCGCGGGGAAACCTCTAGGAGGCATGCGATGAACACCGAGGTTCTCTCTGTCGCCGCGCCCTACATCATCCGGCAGGATTATGGCGCATATACCGGAGAACAGCACGAGGTATGGGGTGAGCTGGTGAGCCGCGCACTGCCGGAGCTTGAAAAGCACGCCGCGCGCGAGTATCTCGAAGGTTTTGAGATCATCGGCCTCAAGAAAGACCGTCTTCCCAACCTGACCGATATCAGCGCGCGCCTTGCCCCAAGAACCGGTTGGAGTTCCACACCGGTGAGCGGATTTCTGCCGGCTCCGGCGTTTTTCGAGATGCTGGCCACGCGCAATTTCCCCACCACCACCTGGCTGCGCAGCCGCGATTCGCTCGAATACACGCCCGAACCCGACATTTTTCACGACGTGTTTGGCCACGTCCCCATGCACTCGCACAAGGTTTTTGCAGATTTTCTCGAGCGCTACGGGCACGTATGCGCATCCATCTCCGACGCTGCAGTTCTCGAAAAGCTGGGCCGGCTCTTCTGGTACACGGTGGAGTTCGGTTTGATCCTGCAGCGCGGAGAGATCAAAGTCTACGGAAGCGGCCTCATCAGTTCGCACGGCGAATGCCAAAACGTCATGGGAGGCCATTGCGCGATTCACCGTTTCTCGCTCGATGAGGTAGTTGAAACGCGGGTCAAAGTCGACGAACTGCACAAACTGCTTTTCGCCGTCACCAGTTTCGATCAAATCTATGAGGCCATGCACGAGGCCGAACGGCGCGCCCTGATCGGCAGCCTATGAGAGGTGAGCTATGACAGATGAACTTCGCTATCAATCCGGATTCGGCAACGAGTTCGCCACGGAAGCGGTTCCCGGCGCTTTGCCCGTAGGACAGAACGCCCCGCAGACGCATCCCCTCGGGCTCTACACCGAACAGTTCAGCGGCACGCCTTTTACCGCGCCGCGCGCGCTTAACCGGCGCACCTGGACATACCGCATTCGCCCCTCGGTCACGCACCGGCCCTATGATGAGTTCCCCTTGGGCATGATTCGCAGCGGTCCGTTCAACGAAGCGCCGACGACTCCCAATCAATTGCGTTGGGATCCGTTGCCGATTCCGGAGCAGCCAACGGATTTTCTCGAAGGACTCGTCACTCTGGCAGGCAATGGCGACCCCGCCATGCAGACCGGTGTCGCCATCCACCTCTATGCTGCTAATCGATCGATGCATGACCGTTTCTTTGCGAACGCTGACGGCGAAATGCTGATGGTGCCGCAATTGGGCACCCTCAGCCTGCACACCGAGCTTGGCATCCTCAACGTCGCACCGGGCGAGATTTGCGTAATTCCGCGCGGCGTCAAGTTCCGCGTGGAGCTGCTCGGCAAGCAAGTCCGCGGCTACATCTGCGAAAACTACGGCCAAACCTTCCGCCTGCCTGAGCTGGGGCCGATCGGCGCCAACGGATTGGCAAATCCCCGCGACTTCGAGTCTCCCGTCGCCGCTTACGAGGACCGAGATGGCGACTTTCGCATTGTGTCAAAATTTCTGGGCAGGCTTTGGCAGGCTGCCATCGATCACTCGCCTCTCGACGTGGTGGCCTGGCACGGCAACTACGCGCCCTACAAGTACGACCTGGCGCGCTTCAACTGCATCAACACCGTCTCGTTCGACCACCCCGATCCATCGATTTATACGGTCTTGACCGCGCCCTCAGCCCTCCCCGGCACTGCCAACTGCGACTTCGCCATCTTTCCACCGCGCTGGATGGTTGCCGAACACACCTTCCGGCCGCCCTGGTTCCACCGCAACCTGATGAACGAGTTCATGGGCCTGGTGTTCGGAGCATATGATGCCAAGGCCGAGGGATTTGTGCCCGGCGGCGCCAGCCTGCACAACTGCATGGCCGGCCACGGCCCCGATGCGGAAACCTTCGAGCGTGCCAGCGCGGCCAGCCTCGCGCCGCAGTATCTCGACAACACGCTGGCCTTCATGTTCGAAACGCAATTTGCCGTGCGTCCGACTGAGTTTGCGATGAACACGCGTATCCTGCAACACGAATACTTTGAGTGCTGGCAGGGACTGAAGAAGCGCTTCGTCGCGCCCGACCGTGTTGAGGAGCCGGCAAGAGCATGATAAAAATCGTCAGGGAGGGGTTGGGATGGAGCTGAAAAGCTGGCTGCCATCGGCAAATGCTCCCGGCTCCGATTTCCCGCTCGAGAACCTGCCATACGGAATCGTCGCTTCAGCAAACGAAGACCATATCGGCGTTGCCATTGGCAGCCAGATCCTGGATCTGCACGGCTGCGTGCAGGATGAGCTTCTCGACGGACTGCCTGAAGCAGCTATTCGAACATGCTGCGAGCCGGTTTTAAACTCACTCATGGCGCTCGGGCCCGCCGCGTGGTCCCATCTGCGCAGGCGCCTCACATCGCTACTGGCTGCAAATGAAACCAGCCACGAAACGCAGCGCCGCGTGGCGGCGCATCTTATCCCCATGAGCGGCGCGGTCATGCGCCTTCCGGCCGCCATCGGAGACTACACCGATTTCTACGCCTCGATGCATCACGCAACGCGCGTCGGAGAGCTGTTTCGGCCTGCAAACCCTCTCCTACCCAACTACAAATACGTTCCCATCGCCTATCACGGGCGAGCTTCTTCGATCGTGGTCAGCGGCGGGACCATTCACAGGCCGCGCGGCCAGATCAAGGCGAAGGACTCCGAGCCGGTCTTTGCGCCCACGCAATCTCTCGATTACGAACTGGAAGTTGGCATGTTTGTCGGCCCCGGCAACCCGCTCGGCCAGCCGATTCCCATGGCTCAGGCTGAGAACCAAATCTTCGGCCTTTGTCTTGTCAATGACTGGTCGGCGCGCGACATTCAGTCGTGGGAATATCAGCCATTGGGGCCCTTCCTGGGCAAGAGCTTTGCCACTTCGGTTTCTGCCTGGGTGGTCCCGCTTGAAGCGCTCGCCCCGTACCGCGTGCCCGCGTTTGCGCGCCCGGCCGGCGAACCGGCGCCGCTGGCCTACTTGCAATCGCCGGCGCTCGATCGTGCCGGAATCGACCTCACGCTTGAGGTGTTTCTCGAGTCCAAGCAGATGCGAGAAGCACACGTCGCACCGCACCTGCTGGGCCGCAGCAACCTGCGGGATCTCTATTGGACCCTTGCGCAAATGATCACGCATCATACCAGCAACGGCTGCAACCTGCGTCCCGGCGACCTGCTGGCCACGGGCACGGTTTCTGGCCCCGAACCCGATTCTGAGGGCTGCCTGCTGGAACTGACGCGTAACCCCGAGCCGGTGCGGCTGCCCACGGGTGAACTGCGAAGGTTCCTTGAGGATGGCGATCGGGTGACGCTTCGAGGATACTGTCAACAGCCGGGCTTTCCGAGAATCGGTTTTGGCGGGTGTTCCGGAACCATCGCCGTTTCCGAGTAGTCGCAGGAGAATCCGATGCCGGCGAACGTGGCCAACGATCCCATGTCGAAACAGGTGAAAGAGCTGAAATTCGATAACCGCTTGGGTTCCGCGCTCAACCCTGACGCTCCGCGCGCGAGGGCAAACCACGAAGCCATGGGAGCGCTGCTGGCCGCGCTGCGGACCGAAGAAGACAACATTCGCCAAGGCGGCGGCGCTGCGGCCAATGAAGCGCAGCACTCGAAGGGCCGGCTCACAGTGCGAGAACGCTTGGCGTTGCTGCTCGACGAAGGCGCGGAATTTTTTGAGTTGGGCCTGTGGGCGGCGTATGGCATGTACGCGGAATACGGCGGAGCCCCGTCGGCCGGCGTGGTGACGGGACTGGGCCGCGTAAGCGGGCGGCTCTGCATGATCGTCGCCAACGACGCGACGGTGAAAGCGGGCGCGTTTTTCCCCATGACCGCGAAGAAAGTTCTTCGCGCGCAGACCGTCGCCATGGAGAATCGCATCCCCACCCTCTATCTCGTCGACTCCTCCGGCGTCTTTCTCCCGCTGCAGGAAGATGTTTTTCCCGACACCGACGACTTTGGAAGGATTTTTCGGAACAACGCCGTGATGAGCGCGATGGGCATTCCCCAGATCACGGCGATCATGGGCATGTGTGTTGCCGGCGGAGCGTATCTTCCCGTGATGACGGATACGGTGCTGATGACCGAAGGTTCCGGGCTGTTTCTCGCCGGCCCGTCGCTGGTGCAGGCTGCCATCGGCCAGAAAACCGGAGCCGAGGAACTGGGCGGCGCGGCCATGCACGCGGAGATCTCGGGAACCGTGGACTTCAAGGAGCCCAACGATCACATGTGCCTGGCGCGCCTGCGGTCGCTGGTGGCGAAGATGGGCCAGCGGCCGGCCGCATCGTCGGCCGAAGCGGCTTTTCGCCGCCGCGAATTCGATGCCGAGGCTGATGCGCCCAGGTACGCGGCCGAAGACGTCTATGGCCTGCTCAATCCCGCGCCCGGCGCGAGCAATGTTTACGACATGCGCGAAATCATCGCGCGCATTGTGGATCGCAGCGAATTCGACGAGTACAAGGAAGAGTTCGGCCGCACGGTGCTTTGCGGCTACGCGTGGATCGGCGGCCATGCCGTGGGCATCGTGGCCAATCAGAAGATCAATCAGAACCAGACCGTTGCCATAGGGCCGGCGGCGGGCGAGATGCGCATCGAGGTCGGCGGCGTCATCTACACCGAAGGCGCGCAGAAGGCCGCGCGTTTCATCATGGACTGCAACCAGAACCTGGTACCGCTCATGTTTCTACACGACGTGAACGGATTCATGGTGGGCAAAGATGCCGAATGGTCGGGCATTATTCGCGCAGGAGCGAAGATGGTGACCGCGGTGAGCACGAGCGTCGTGCCCAAGATCGCGGTGATCGTCGGGGGCAGCTTTGGCGCGGGCCATTACGCCATGTGCGGCAAGGCCTACGATCCACGCTTTCTATTTGCGTGGCCTAGCGCGCGCTATGCAGTGATGAGCGGGACTTCGGCGGCGCTTACCCTCGCCGAGGTGCGCGCCCGCCAGATGGAGCGCAACGGGAAAGTCCTTTCGCAGGCCGAAAAAACAGCTATTGTTGACGAAATCCGCGCCGACTACGATGCGCAGGCTGATCCCCGCTACGGCGCGGCGCGGCTCTGGATCGACGCCATCATCGATCCTGCGAAAACGCGGGCAACGCTCATCGCCGCGCTCGAGGCTTGCTCATTGAACCCCGATGTTCCGCGCTTCAATCCAGGTGTACTGCAAACGTGACCACGCCCGACCGGGATTCCGGAAGATGGGTTTCGATTCTTCGGCATCGTACTAAATGAGTAAGCAGGCATTCGATTTCCCCGCGAAGGAGCCTCACCCATGAAACTCGACGTTGAACCGGCCGCAACGCTGTACCCGTTCGTTTTGACTGAAGATCAGGAACACCTGCGGCGCGAGATCAAGGCCTTCGCCGAACAGGAGATCGCGCCCAACGTGATGGCGTGGGATGAAGCCAGCGAATTCCCTCTTGAGGCGGTGAAAAAGCTGGGCAAGATGGGATTGCTCGGCGTCATCATTCCGGCGGCCTACGGCGGCGCGGGCCTGGGTTATGTGGACTATGTGCTGGCCATCGAGGAACTTTCCGCTGTCGACGGATCGATGGGTCTCACCGTTGCTGCGCACAACTCGCTCGGGACCAATCACATTTTTCTAGCCGGAACCGAGGCACAAAAAAAGAAATACCTTCCGCTTCTGGCAACCGGGGAGTGGCTCGCGGCATGGGGCCTGACTGAACCGGGCTCAGGCTCTGATGCCAGCAATGCCCTCACGACCGCGGTCAAGCGCGGCGATCGGTATGTTCTGAACGGCAACAAGGTCTTCATCACTAATGGCCGCTATGCCGATGTCGCGGTGGTCATCGCAGTGACCGACAAGAGTAAAGGCACGCACGGGCTTTCTGCTTTCGTAGTGGAAAAGGGAAGCAGGGGATTCCGGCCAGGCAAGAAGGAGAACAAGCTGGGGCTGCGCGCCAGCGATACCAGCGAGCTGATCTTCGAGGACTGCGAGATTCCCGAGGAAAACCTGCTCGGAAATGAAGGCGAGGGATTCATCGATGCCATGCGCGTGCTCGACGGCGGCCGAATCTCCATCGCCGCGCTGTCGCTGGGCATCGGCCGTGGCGCGCTGGATGCGGCGGTCAAATATGTGAAGGAACGCCGCCAGTTTGGCAAGGCAATCGCCGAGTTCCAGGGCATTCAATGGAAGCTTGCCGACATGGCCACCCATCTGGACGCTGCGCGGCTGCTGACGCAGCGCGCCGCAGTGCTGAAGGATGCCGGCCGCAAGATCACGCGCGAATCGGCCATGGCCAAGCTGTTCGCCAGCGAGACGGCCGTGCATATCTGCAACGAAACCGTGCAGTTGTTCGGCGGCTACGGCTTCATCAAGGATTATCCCGCCGAAAAATTCTACCGCGATGTGAAGCTGTGTACCATTGGCGAAGGGACCAGCGAGATTCAGCGCATGGTGATTGCGCGCGAGATTCTGAAAGTCTATCCCTCGAGAGGATAGCCTGAAGCCTGTTGCCAGTAGCCTGCAGCTCAGCTACTGGCTACCGGCTTACGGTTGCGGCAGTTCATGAGCGACGCAGTCAAAATCGTGGAATGCCCACGCGACGCCTGGCAAGGTTTGCCGGCGCAGATTCCCGCGGAGGCAAAGGCCGCTTATCTGCGCAGCCTGATCGATGCCGGCTTTACGCACATTGACGCGGTGAGTTTTGTTTCGCCCGCGGCTGTTCCGCAAATGGCCGACTCCGAGCGTGTGCTCGAATTGCTCGATCCTCCCGGCAACGTCGAAATCATTGCCATCGTCGTGAACAGAAAAGGCGCTGAACGCGCAGTGCGATGCGGCCGAGTCCAGACCCTCGGCTTTCCCTACTCCATTTCGCCGGAATTCCTGCGCCGCAATCAACACCAGACGCCGCAGGAATCGCTCCAGGAACTCGAAATCGTAAGCGGCATGGCGCGTACGGCCGGGCTAAATGTGGCGGCATACGTATCCATGGCCTTTGGCAATCCCTATGACGACCCGTGGAGCACGCACGCGGTCATCGAGGGCTGCGAACAGCTCGTGAGCCGCGGCATTCGCGAAATTTCACTTGCGGACACCGCCGGCCTTGCTGAGCCAGGGCAGATCGCCGACACTTTAGCCGCAGCTTCCACGGCGCAACCTGAAATCGAATTCGGTGCGCATTTGCATGCGCGGCGCGGCGAGGCCGCAGCGAAGATTCGTGCAGCATTCGAAGCGGGCTGCCGCCGATTCGACGCGGCGCTGAGCGGGCTCGGTGGCTGTCCATTTGCGCAGGATATTCTGGTCGGGAACATTCCGACCGAGATTTTGCTTGCGACATTACGGGACTGCGGAGCCGGTATTCCGGCAATCGGCCCACTCGACAACTTGATCCACGCGAGCACTCAGATTGCAGCCTGCGCCGGGTCTCCCGTCTAATGGCAACCAGCAGGGGGCAAAATGTGGAGCTGGAGAGCAGTTTGAAGAACTACACAACCATCATCGTGACCGACGACGGACCGGTGCGCACCGTAACGCTCAATCGGCCGGAGCGGCGCAACGCCATGACGCCTGAAATGCAATTGGAGTTGCTGGCTGCGCTCGAGGATACGGCCGCGAGCGGCTGCCGGGCGCTGGTGATGGCCGGGGCAGGCGACGCGTTTTGTTCGGGGCTTGATCTGGCCGGGCTTCAAGGCGCGCGCGACGAATCTGTTGCCGATTACCGCGCGGATACGGAGCGCATCGCACGTCTCTTTCTTGCGCTGTATGAACTGCCCATACCCACTATCGCCGCGGTGCACGGGCCGGCCATTGCGGGCGGAACGGGGCTGGCGATGATTGCGAACTTCACGCTCGCCACTCCGGCGGCAAAGTTCGGATTCACCGAGGTGCGCATCGGCTTCGTGCCCGCGCTCGTTTCGGCCTTTCTGGCTCTCCAGGTTGGCCACAAGCAGTGTATGGATCTGCTGCTGACGGGCCGCCTTTTTGGCGCCGATGAAGCTCTCCGTCTCGGCCTGGTGAATGAAATTGTGCCGCCGGGTCGGCTTGCCGGGCGCGTGAAGGAACTTGCCGACGCGCTGCTGGCAAACAGCCCGCAGGCATTGCGAGATACCAAGCGCCTCATCCTTGCGGAAAACAGGGAGTGGCTCAACGCGGCGATTGCCAATGCAATTCAGGCCGGCGCCGAGGCCCGGACTACGAGCGATTTTCGCGAGGGGATTGCGGCTTTCCTTGAAAAACGAAAACCGGCGTGGGCAAAATGACGCGGCGCGGCTGTCCTTAGCGGCTTCGAACCGCGGCGTCAGTCCTCCGCTCGACCTCTTCGCGCGTCACACCCTCGGCCAGCTCAATTAATGCAAAACCCTCGGGAGTCACGTCCAGCACGCACAGATCGGTGATCACGCGCTCGACCACGCGCGTCCCGGTCAGCGGGAGCGTGCAGTTCCTGAGCAGCTTGGCGCCGCCGTCGGGCCCATTGTGCTCCATGAGCGCAATCACGCGCCGCACCCCTGAGACGAGGTCCATGGCTCCGCCCATCCCTTTCACGCGTTTGCCCGGGATCATCCAGTTGGCCAGGTCGCCGCGCTCTGAAACCTGCATCGCACCCAGGATCGCCAGGTCGATATGGCCGCCGCGAATCATGGCAAACGAATCGGCGCTCGAGAAGGTCGCGGCTCCCTGAACAAAGGTCACGGTCTCCTTGCCGGCGTTGATCAGGTCGGCGTCGACCTCCGAAGCTCGCGGAAACGGGCCCATGCCCAGCAGGCCGTTTTCAGATTGCAGGGTGACCGTGATCGCATCAGGGATGTAGTTGGCCACAAGCGTGGGAATGCCGATGCCGAGATTGACATAAAAGCCGTCTTTCAGCTCCCGGGCCGCGCGTTGTGCCATCTGTTGGCGTGTCCATGCCATAAAAACAGCTCTCAGCTCTTAGCTTTCAGCTCGGTTTGTAAAGGTCGAAGTGACGTTGGTTACGACTGTGAATCGTAATCTGCGAGCGGCAATCAGCCGGAGCGGATGGTTCTTTTCTCAATGCGTTTTTCTGGATGCGGATTGTGCACCAGCCGGTGCACGTAAATCCCCGGAGTGTGAATTTCATCCGGATCAAGCTCTCCGGCGTCAACGACAATCTCAGCTTCGGCCACCGTAATCCTGCCGCATGCGGCCGCCTGAGGATTGAAGTTCCGCGCCGTGCGCCGGTAGATGAGATTCCCGCACACATCGGCCTTCCAGGCTTTGACCAGCGCCACGTCAGCCACGATGCCCCGCTCCAGGACGTACGTGATGCCATCAAAATCCTTGTGTTCTTTTCCCTCGCCCACCAGCGTGCCGATGCCGGTGCGTGTATAGAACCCGGGAATCCCCGCGCCGCCGGCCCGCATGCGTTCGGCGAGTGTGCCTTGTGGGCAGAACTCGACCTCCAGTTCGCCGGCTAGAAACTGCCGCTCGAACTCCGCATTCTCGCCCACGTAACTCGAAATCATCTTCTTCACCTGGTGGCGCTCAAGCAGCAGCCCCAGGCCCCAGCCATCCACTCCGGCATTGTTGCTGGCGATGGTCAGATTGCGCACCCCCGTATCGCGCAAAGCCAGAATCAGCGCCTCCGGAATTCCGCACAGCCCGAATCCGCCAATGGCAAGTAGCATGCCATCGTGCACGATTCCGTCCAGCGCGGCGCCGGCGCTTGGCCATAGCTTGTTCATCTTCAACACCCACCCGATCCACTGTCCGTCCATGACTATAGATGCACGCCCTCGGGGCGCGAAAGAGATTTCGCAAGGGGTCTGTGATTGTGCGCGATCCGCAATATGCAGAGCCCTATGCAGGATTGGCCAACTGTTACAACTTGTTGCGCAGTTTTCGACCATGCCGCCCGAGGAGGCGTACCCGCGGGCTCTTGCGGCGGCGAGCCGGGCAATTCAACTTGATCCCAACCTCGCTGAGGCGCACGCTTCGCTGGCGTTCGGAACGTTTCATTGGAAGTGGGACCCGGCAACCGCCGACCGCGAGTTCCAGCGTGCTATCGAACTGGAGCCGAACTTGGCCCTGGCGCAGCACTGGTATGCCAATACCTTGATGAGTCGCAAGCGCACTGTGGAAGCGCTCCGCGAGATCGGGATTGCGCAGCGTCTCGATCCCACGTCAACCGCGATTCTGGGATCGAAGAGATTGATTCTGATTGTTGCAAACCGCGAGGAGGAGGGACGGGCGCTGCTGCGGCAACGGGAGGCCACGCAGTCGGACTACCTGCCTCCACACCGCTATCTCGAAGACCAGTACCTGATCCATCATGAAGCGCAGCCGTTCCTTGCCGAGCAGAATTTCATCGTGGCGCGAACGGGTGACGCAGCGGAGATGGCGCTTGCGGCAGCGGCCGCGCGAGGCTATACCAACGGCGGTTATGACGGCATGGTGCGCGCGATGCTGGACGCGTTCAAGAAGCTCCCCGATGGCGGCTCGGGGCAGACCGTTTACACGGCGCGGCTGGAGTGCCTTTTGGGGCGGCCGGAAGAGGCGCTGCGGTTGCTCAAGATCGCGTACCTGAATCACGAGCCGGCAGTTTACTGACTGAATGCAGACCCTCCGTTCGCAGTCTTGCGCACCAACCGTGATTTCGGTTAGATGGCGGCTCTCGATTGGCATTCCTCGTCACCGGAATCGAGTATCCCGGCTACGGCGACATCGGCACGCCTGCCTAGCTCGACCGGCAAGTAGCACGGCGGGTGCTTCAAGGCTTGAGCGGGCACAGAACTTGATTGGCGGTCTAAGTTCCCGTTCGGTTGTCGATGGGAACGTCCCGATAGGGCCTTAGGAGCCGCCGCAAGCCGCCGCGGCCGCTTCCTCACTGTCAAAGACCTGGAACAGATCGAGGACCCCGACCATTTTGAGCATTTTTGAGGCAAAATTGGAAGGTTTCACCAGTTTCACGCTCCCGCCCACTTTGGCGGATGTGCGCAATGCGTTGACGACGGAGCCGATACCCGACGAATCCAGATAAGGCACTGCCTCAAGGTCGAGGATGAGGTAAATGTGTCCGCTGGAGAGCGCATTCATAAAGGCGCCCTCAAACTGGCTTACCGGCTCGCCGCCTATCAGCTTGCCCTTCAGCTTCAAGGTGCAGAGCAATCCGTTCTCTTTGATGTCGAGATCCACCCGAAATCCCTCGTCCAGATTCCACTTTACTGTGGCGGTTGCGCTTGTTAAGCTCGTGACCATATTCTCGTCGATGCATCCCCTTGTCAAGCTGGCTCAGGAGGTCAAGGACGATGCGCAAGCGACGGGTCCTTAGGCTGGCTTCCCCCAAGCCATGAATATTTGCTTCCACCCGCATTGCGACAGGAGCCGTGAACTGCGGAAATGGCGCCTGCGCGGCCGGAATGTTTCGGGCAAGCCATGCCGCGTCAAAAGTGCTTGACGCGGCCAGAGAGCCCGTAAACTTATGTGCCGATTCAGTGAGTCAGGGTCTCGGGAGATACGCCACCCATGGATGACGTGAATTTTGCAATCCCGTCGGTGAACGAGATTGCCGTCGAGACGGCGGCTCAGCTGCTGATCGCACCCGACAACGCGTCCCGGGCCACCTTGATTGCCTCCGCGGTTACCGTCCTGCTGCCCGATAGCGCGTGTATTGTCCACCGGTATCAGCCGGAAAACGATCCTGCGCCGTGGACGATCGCCGGCATGGCGGGAGATATTTCACTCGAAGACGCACAGCACGCCGGAAATTGGCTGTTTGAGATTCCCGATTCGTATCCCGCCGAGGGCCAGATCTACAAAAAGTCCCAGTTGAGCCGTGAAAACTACGCACACTTCCATGTAACGCGCTCAGTGATTGGGATCGCCTATCTACCCGTGGAGCAGGAAGGGCAGTTGGCCGTAGTTCTGGAGATAGTCTTTTTCTCAGGCGCGATGGCGAAGCAGCAGCTGAAAGATCTTGCTCCCCTTGTACGCCTCACTGCCCCCGCCTTGTTGTCGGCTGAGTTGTCAGAGCGGCAGCGGCAAACGCTGCTCGATTCCATTCATCGCATGTCGCAGCTGTACGACCTGGAGAAATCGCTGAACGCGACCCTGGAGTTGGATGCAGTGATCGCAATGGTCCCTGCGAAGGCCGCCGCCATGCTTCCGTGCCAGGCAATGCACTTGTGGCTCTTTGACGGGCCGGATCTGCGCCTGGTTGCAAGCGAGGGCGCCGATGACACGGTGGAGGTGGGTGCGGTCGAGGCTCCCGGAGAGGGCTACGTGGCCGACATGGCCGAAGAGGGCGAGCCGCTGCTGATTGCCGACGCAGGCGACGAGCGATTGCTGGCACGCAATGCGCGGCGCCCGGAGCAAAGCGAAGTCTCTCTAGTAAGCAATGCGCTCCTGGTTCCACTCATGCAGAATGAGGCGGAAGTCGGCGTCCTGGAGGCAATCAATCGCGAGGGCCGGCCTTTTGATGACGACGACCTGTTCCTTCTAGCGTCGATGGCCGAGACCATTGCGAATGCGCTAAAGAACGCCAGCCTGATGATGGCCGAGCGCAAACTCGAGATCCTCAAGGTGCTGGTCAACGTCAGCTCCGAGATCACGTCAACCCTGCGTCTTGATCGCCTGCTGCAGATCATTGTCAACAGCCCGCAGGAAGTGTTGCCCTTCGAGATGTGCGCCGTCGCGCTCGATGTCAGGGGGCGCCTGCAGTTGAAGGCTGTATCGGGAATGGCCAGCCTGCCGATCGGCGACGCTCGCGTGCAGCTTTTGCAGGAGCTCACGCGCTGGCTGTCGTCACACGATGAGCCGCTGCACCTTCGGCGTGCCGAGGATGAAGAAGCGGCGTTGCCGGCCGAAGTCGCACATCATTTCGACCAAACCGGCTACTGCGCGCTGTATTCCTTGCCGCTCACCGACGAGCAGGGGCGGATGGGAGTGCTTTTCTACGAGAGCAGCGATCCCGATTTCCTGGGCGTGGCGCAGATTGAAATGATCAAGGTGCTGGCCGGGCAGGCGACGGTGGCGCTGCGCAACTCGCTTCTGTATCGCGAGGTTCCGCTCATGGGCCTCATCGAGCCGCTGGCGCAAAAGAAAGCGGCCCTGCTGCGCACCAGCCGCGGCAGGCGCATTACCTATGCCACTGCGGCCATCATTTTGCTGCTGTTTCTGTGCTTCTGTCCCATACCCATGCGCGTGGGCGGCGCAGCGGTCGTGGCTCCGCAGCATCTGGTTACGGTGGCCGCGCCTGAAGAGGGAAACGTGGACCGGGTATTCGTGCGCGAAGGCGAGCACGTGAATGCCGGCGACGTGCTGGCCTCAATGAACGACTGGGAATGGCGGTCCCGGCTGGCCGCCGCCGACGCGCGCTACCAGGAAGCGATGCTGCAAATGCAGGGCGACCTGGCTCACGGTAGCGCGCAGGCCGGCGCCGATCGCGCGCAGGCGGAGTTCCTCCGCTCCGAGGCGGCGCGCATCCGCGCCCAGGTTGAAAGTGCGCAGTTGCGATCGCCGATCGCCGGCGTGGTGGCGACGCCCAACCTGCAGAATGCCGCGGGAGAGCATCTGGCATCGGGCGCGCCATTTGCCCAGGTTCTCGATTTGAGCTCCGCCATATGCCGGATCGCGGTGGCGCAGCAGGATATTGCGCTGATCCGCAGCGGCCAGACAGCGTCGGTGAAGATGGACACCTATCCGCAGCGCACCTGGCACGAGACGGTTGCCCGCGTGAGCCCCGAGGCCGAAGTTATGGATGGGCAGCGCACGTTTGCCGTCGAAGTTCCGCTAACCAATCCGGGCGACCTGCTGCGCGCCGGAATGGCCGGGAAAGCCAAGATCTTTATCGGCTGGCGGCCGGCCGGATATGTGTTGCTGCGGCGACCGGCGCTTTGGTCCTGGCAAACATTGTGGAGCTGGATTGGATGGTGAGTCCCATGAACGCGCGATTCTATCAATGCTGTTTTTCCGCGCTTGCTTTGGCAATCGCCGCCGCGCTTCTGATTGGTGAAGCTGGATGCAAGTCGGCGCCGTCGCCAAGCGCGGTATCTGCCTCTGAAGCCACGCCGCCGCATCCCGATTGGCCTGCCCCACCCGCAAACGCAGACGCGCCGCCGCCGGCCAGTTCCGGGCCCCTTACCGCCTACGGTCCGCTCGTCGCCGATCAGCAGGCTGATCTGGCTGCGCAGCGCGATGGGCGGATTGTCGAACTCTCGGTTCAGATCGGCGATCGCGTGCAGACTGGCCAGGTTCTGGCCCGGCTCGACGACCGCATGCTGCAGGCAAATTTCGCCGCGCAAAAGGCCCGCATTGCCGCGGCCCAGGCTGAGGTGCGCAACTGGAAGGCCGAGCAGGATAGCGCCCGGGCCGATCTGCGCCGCGCCGACGCGCTGCTTCAGGACCACATCCTGAGCCAGGAAAACTGGGAAGTTTCAAAGTACAAAGTGGACGAGACCACGGCCCAGGTAGATCGCTACGAAAGCGAGCAGGTGGCAGCCGAAGCCGACCTGAACGGGACGCAGGTGGCGCTGGACCAGTCGCGCATCGTGGCGCCGTTCAACGGTGTAGTGGGGCGAGTGTCGGCGCGTGCCGACCAGCAGGTGAAGCAGGGCGATGTTCTCTTCTGGGTGACCGCTGAAGCTCCGCTGCGCGTTCTCTTCACAGTGCCGGAGTCGGCGATGCGGAGGTTCAAAGTTGGCACGGCACTGGAACTCACCACGCCCGACTATCCGGAACTGCATCAGGCTGGGCACGTAATGCGCCTCAGCCCGGTGATCGATCCGGCCAGCGCCAGCATCCAGGTGATCGGCGCTGTCGACCATCCATCGCCGCTCCTCAAGCCGGGCATGAGCATGCAGATAAGGCTGGCCCAATGAACCTGAGCGAGGCCCTTGACGCGGCGCTGCCCGAGATTCCCAAGATACAGTCGGAGCGGAGCCGGCCGCCGCGTCTCGATCCCGGGCTGATTGTGCGCGACGAAGTCGTCGACGGCGAACCGTCGGTCGCCATCATGCAGCGCGCAGGCTCGACCTTTTGCCGGCTCTCACCCTTCCAATGGCGCCTGGCGCAACTCTTTGACGGTGAGCGCTCCTATGAAGAGATCGCCACTGAGTTCCAGGCACAAACCGGCGCAGCCATGAGCGCCGACGAAGTCCGCGCCTTTGCCGACGATCTTGACGAAGTTCATTTTCTTTACAAGAGCCCGCAGGAAAAGAATCTTGCGCTCAGCGAGAAACTTGCCGCCCAGCGGCAGCGCCGCGCCGCACGCAAGACCAATTTCAACGTCGCGCACATGACGTTTTCCGGGTGGGATCCCGATCGCTATCTGACGTGGCTGGACGCCAAAGTCGGCCGGTTCGTTTACAGCAGGTGGTGCATCCTTGCCATGGTGCTGCTGTTTGCGTACGAGGCTTCGGTTTTTGTTTCCAAATGGAGTCTGATCGCTCCGGATGTGCTGGTGTACTACAACTTCAGCAAGAAAAGCCTGCTTGACGTGGTGCAGTTCTGGTTGCTTCTGCTGTTTCTCGGATTCTTTCACGAGAGCGCGCACGGGCTGACATGCAAGCATTTCGGCGGCCAGGTGCACAGCATGGGGCTGATGTTTATTTATCTCACACCCGCTTTCTACGTGGATGTAACCGAGATATGGATTTCGGCCACAAAGGCGCAGCGATTGGCGACTATTATCGCGGGAATCTGGATCGAGATGGTGGCATGCGGGTTCGCCATGATGATGTGGTTAAACACCGCGCCGGCCACCTGGCTGCATGACCTGGCTTACCAGGTGATTCTCATTACCGGCATCGCCGTGATTGTGATGAACCTGAACCCGCTGATCAAGCTCGACGGTTATTATTTCCTTACCGAGGCCATCGGGATTCCCACGCTCAAGGAGCGCTCAACTGAATTCCTGTCGGGATGGTTTCAAAAACACGTTCTGCGCCTGCCCGTCGAAACCCTGGTCATTGCCCGCAAGCGCGTGCCGCTGTTTGTCCTGTATGCGCTCATATCCGGCGCGTATAGTTACCTCGTCCTCTTCTTCGTTCTTCGTTTTGGCTATAACGTGGCCTCCAAGTGGCTGGCCGAATTTGCACTCATCCCGATTGGAATTGCAGGCTTCTTCATCTTCCGTTCGCGCCTGAAGTCACTGGGAGGAGTTGCGCGCAGGTTCTGGGTGGAACATCTGGCCGGAGGCAGGACGCTTCGCCCCGTCCCGCTCATCTCCGCCGCCATCATGGTGGGCGTCCTGTTCCTGCCTCTCTGGCGCGATCGTGAGGACGCCTGGTTTGCAATCGAAGCCACCGACTCGCAGGTGCTGCATGCCAGCCTGGCAGGGCACGTGGACGAGGTGATGGTGCGGCAGGGCGATTCAGTGCATGCCGGCCAGCCATTGCTGCGCATGAGCAGCCCCGCAGGAGCTTCGATGCAGGCCTCGGCCGGAGCCGAGAACAGCCAGGCACGCTACAGGGTGGTGGGCGCTGAAATGCGCGGCGAAAGTGCCGGATCGGCCATGGCGGAGCAAAATGCCGCGCGCAACGCAATTTCGCTGGCCGACGAGGCACGCACTTCGCTGCTGATCAGGGCGCCGGCTGACAGCATCATTCTGACGGAGGATCCTGAATCGCTGGTCGGCCGGTACATCGGTCAGGGAGGGGCACTGCTCAACGTTGCCGATGCAGGAGGCCGGTCCGTGCGGATCTATATTCCAGCCGCCGCGCTCAACCGCATTCCGCCGGATGCCGAGGTTGCTCTTGCCGTGCCCGGAAGCTTCTCCGTTGTGCGCATGAAACTGGCTGCGCCGGGCGGCGAGGCCTTTGCTTTGCCTGCGGGGCTGGTGAGCGCCGAAAAGTATAAGGGAGCTGAGACCCCGCTTTTTTACTCGTCGCTGATGCCGTTGCCTGGGTCAGCCGGTGTTCCGCCGTTGGGGACTGCGGGTCAGGCAAAAATCTTCGGGCAGCGCCACAGCCTGGCGGAACGCTCAATGCGGCTAATTGCCGACCTGGTTCGCGCCCACGCGTGGTAAACCGCGGGCGACGCTGCTCGCGAGCGGGAGCTAGGTAGACCTTTGGGCGGCGCGAACACTTACAAGATGTTCCGCCGCCCCTGTCAACGCGAGGGGAGGGCCAAGGTTTCTAGCGCAATAATCAACCGAGCATCACATGCGCCCGCTTTACCTCTGGGCGAACTAAATCGGAAGCGCTATTACATCAACTTTCCCATAAAGACCCGCCCCACGACGGCCTTTCCCGCGGTGAAGCGGCTCATACCTGCGCGAACCGAACCCGCCGCAACGCGCGATGCTCCCACACGGACCGAACCCGCCGCAACGCGGGTCGCTCCCACCGAAAGCCGGCTCGCTCCTGCCGCGATCCTTACGGAGGCAAGCTTCGCGGATGCGACCTTCGCGGTCGCCATCTTCGCCGCGGGCGTGGGAGCTGACTTGGTTGACTTTGCCGATCCGCTGCCGATGAGAGACTTCTTGGTGACTGCCATGGGTGATCCTCCTGGTTTTTTGAACTTGCCTTACGACATTCTATTCAGCATTTGGCGTGCCAAACTGCTCGGGATGTTTTTGGACCAAAAAGGTGGAATTTCCACCGAAATTGCCGGTCTGGCGCGGCTATTCGAGCCAGCTGCCAGTCGAATGGGTGAAAAATTATCTTCCTAGAGGTTAATTTTTAACCCACTTTGTCTCAGAGCGAGTACTTGCGGCAGAGATACTTGATGCGCTGCAGATCGAGATGCAGCAGGCGCGCCGCGGCGGCTTTGCTGCCTCCGCAACGGTGCAGCGCCGTGGTCAGCAAAGCCACCTCCATCTGGCGGATCTCGTGATCGAATTCGCAGCCCTGCTGCGGGATCAGGATGGCTTCCTGCGCCGTCGCGCTGTGCGCCAGGATGCGCGGAGCTACGTCGGCAGCGCCGATTTCATCGCCCCGAACGGTGACAATCATGCGCTGGATGAGGTTCTCAAGCTCGCGCACATTGCCGGGCCAGGTGTGCTCCTCCAGTGCCGACAATGCCTCCTCGGTGAGGTATTTCGGCCCCGCACCGTTCGCCTCGCAATGCACTTCGAGAAAATGCCGGCAGAGCAGGGGAATGTCGCCCGGCCGTTCGCGCAGTGGTGGCAGCTGGATGGGCACGACATTGACGCGGTAATAGAGGTCCTCGCGAAACCGCCCCTTGCGCACCATCTCTTCAAGCGGCTCATGGGTTGCGCAAATCAGGCGGAAGTCGATCTTGCGGTGGGTGCGCCCACCCAGGCGCTGCACCTGGCGGTCTTCAAGAACGCGCAGCAGTTTGGTCTGCAGGTCCACGGGCAAGGTGGCAATCTCGTCGAGAAAGAGCGTGCCGCCGTCAGCCAATTCGATCTGCCCGGGCCGGGATTCCGCGGCGCCGGTAAATGCGCCGCGTTCGCAGCCGAACAGTTCCGATTCGATGAGGCTTTCAGGCAGGGCCGCGCAGTTGAGTCGGACGAAGGGCTTTGTGGACCGGCTGCTGAGCGCGACAATGGCCCGCGCCGCCAGCTCCTTGCCGGTCCCGCTCTCACCGCGGATGAGCACGTTGACGTTGCTGCCGGCCACCTGCCGGATAGCGTCGTAGACCGAGCGCATGGGTTCGCTGGAACCGACGAAATCCTGGAAGCGGCTGGCTTCCAAGACGCGATTGCGCCGCACCAGTTCGGCGCGAAATTGAAGGATCTCGACCAACGCAGTTCGCAACTCGATCAGGTCGACGGGCGCCCGGAAATGCGCATCCGCTCCGGCTTCGAGCGCCTGCTTTTCGACGGAGCGGGCGACGGCGCGGCTGAGTGCAATGAGCGTGAGATTGGCATCGAGCCGGCGAAGTTCATTCAGCACGCGCAGCCCGCCGAGCCTGTCCTGGCCCTCGGTGTCGATATCGAGAACAATGGCGGAGATGGTGTCCTGGCGTTGCGCCCAACGCGCCAGTCCGTCATATTCGGCGCGCTGGGTCACGCGGCACCAGGGCTCAATTTCGTGGGTCACGAGCTTCAGAAATTCCTCGTCGGCTGACACCAGGCAGACGGGCAGCAATGTCTTCTGCCGACTCGTGGCCGTTTCGTGATGGCCGGATGCATTCACAAGGGGATGACTGCGTGGGACGACTGAGTTTAACACGCCGCAGAAAGGATCAGGGCTCCAGGCCGCCCACGGCCGGGCAGTAGGATAAGGAGCGGAGGCAGGTCCGATGCTCATCGTTCACATACAGGTGCACGTCAAGCCCGAGTCCGTGTCAGACTTCAAACAAGCTACGATCGAAAATGCCCGTTCCAGCGTTCAGGAGCCGGGGATCGCGCGCTTCGACGTAGCGCAACAGCAGGACGACGCGACGCGGTTCGTGCTGGTCGAGGTCTATCGCACGCCGGAGGCGGTTGCCGCTCATCGTGCCACAGCTCATTACGCCAAGTGGCGGGATGCGGTTGAGCCGATGATGGCTGAGCCGCGCCAACGAGCGCTGTATGATGCCGTCTTCCCCGGCCCCGAAGGCTGGTAAGACCATGCAGTTCGAGTTTGCAACGGCGACGCGCATTGTCTTCGGCGAGGGCAAGGCTGCCACTCTCCCTGGACTGGCGCGCAGTTTCGGCACCCGCCCGCTGGTGGTCACAGGCGCCTCTCGAGAACGCGCGGCAGCGCTTGTCTCTGCGCTCTCGGCTCAGACGTTTGCCGTATCCGGAGAACCCACCGTGGACCTGGTACGCGAGGGCGTACGGCTGGTACAGGATGCCGCCTGCGATGTCGTCATCGCTCTTGGCGGCGGCAGTGTAATTGACGCCGGCAAAGCGATCGCGGCCATTGCCACCAACGGCGGCGAGCCGCTGGAATTTCTTGAAGTGGTGGGAAAGGGACGGGCCATTTCAACCCCGCCATTGCCGTTCATTGCGGTACCGACAACGGCCGGCACCGGCAGCGAGGTCACACGCAATGCCGTGCTGGGATCGCCGCATCACGGAATCAAAGCGAGCTTGCGTAGCCCGCTCATGCTGCCACGGGCCGCGCTGGTCGATCCGGAGTTGACCTATGGGCTGCCGCCTGCGGTCACTGCATTCACCGGCCTTGATGCCCTGACGCAGCTCATTGAACCCTACGTCAGCGCGCGCGCCAACCCGATCGTGGATGCGCTTTGCGTCGAGGGAATTGGGCGTGCCGCCGGTGCGTTGCGCTGTGCCTACCATGACGGCGCCGATCGTGAGGCGCGCGGCGACATGGCGTTGGCGAGCCTGTTCGGCGGCCTGGCGCTGGCCAATGCCGGACTGGGCGTGGTGCATGGCATTGCCGCTCCGCTCGGGGGCCGTTGGAAGGCGCCGCACGGCGCGCTCTGTGCGGCGTTGTTGCCGCACGGCATGGCGGCCAATATAGCCGCGCTGAGGGCGCGCGCGCCGCAACATGGAGCGCTGGAACGCTACACCGCCATTGCACGACTCCTCACCGGCCGAAATGATGCACGCGCGGAGGTCGGCATCGACTGGATACGCGCGCTTTGCGCCGAACTCAAAGTGCCTGCGCTCCGCGACTGGGGAATCACAGAAGACGATTTCCCCGATGTAGTCGAGAAGGCGGCCCGTGCGAGCAGCATGCAGGCCAATCCCCTTCCGCTCACGAGCGAGGAATTACTGGCGGTCCTGATGGCAGCGTACTAAGGTCCGAGTTCAGGCGGGTTCGGCCTCTAAGGCCTGACGATCATCTTGCCCACACCGTCGCGATAGTGGCTGGCGATGGCGAAAGCCTCATCGATGTGCTCGAGCTGTCGCCGGTGAGTCAGGATCGGTGCAAACCAGCCGGGGTGTTCCTGGAGCAGCTGCAGAGCCTCTTCGGTCTCGTGGTTCGAGCGGCGCACGTTGAATAAAGTAAGCTCCTTGCGCCTCATGGCAGATGCGTCCACCTTGACCAGGGGTGTGGCATGGATCCCGGTGAGCGCGACGCGCCCGGCATTGCGAGTCAGGCGGAGGGCTTGAATGGTGGTGTCTTCTGCTGCCGCGCAGTCGATGGCGCAATCCACGCCGCGCTGCCCCGTGCCCGCGAGAATTTCCCGCTCCGCTTCGGCGGGTTCGATCGCGGCATGAGCGCCCATGGCCCGGGCCAGCTCGCGGCGGTGCGCCAGGGGCTCGATGGCCCAGATGCGTCCGGAGTTGGCGGCGCGCAGCGCGGCGATGGTCAAAAGCCCGATAGGCCCCGCGCCGATGACTGCCACCGTTTCACCCGCGCCGATGGACGCCAGATGCAGGGAATGCAGGGCAATGGCAAGCGGCTCCGCCAGAGCGGCTTCGTCGCACGTCATGGCGGCGGGAATGGGGCGAAAGTTCGCGACCGGCAAATTGACCAGCTCGCGGAAGAAGCCGGGGTGGTGGGGAGTGCTCAAGAAACGAATGTTGGCGCAGACGTTGTGGTGACCGCTCAAACAAAACTCGCAGTGATAGCAATACAGAGCGGGCTCAAGGGCGCCGCGGTCGCCTGCAGCCAGGCCCGTAACGCCGGCGCCCGTCTTCACGATGCTTCCCGCCGGTTCGTGGCCGAGCAGCATGGGGTAGGCATTTGGAGTTCCGCCGACCGAGCCCTCGGAATAGGCATGCATGTCGGACCCGCAGACGCCTACAGCCTCGATCCGGACCTGCACTTCGCCGGGCCCGGGATCTTCGATCGGCATTTCGGCAAGCCTGAATGTGAGAGGAGCGATCAGTTCGGCGGCGCGCATCGAGGGCTCTTTGAACAAACGATACTCTATCCCCACGCAAGAACAAAGAGCCGGCGGCGGGCAAACCGCCATCTTGTTGGTATGATGTCCACGATCAGCCGTGCCAAGAGAGAAAGACATCGTTGTTGGGGTCGACAGCAGCACCACCGCGACCAAGGCCATTGCCTGGAGCCGGGACGGCGGGGTTGAAGGGCAGGGACGCAGCGCGATTCCCCTCCTTAGCCCTGCTCATAACCGGTATGAACAGAACCCGCTGGACTGGTGGCGCTCAACCTGTGAAGCGCTGCAGGAACTGTTCCGGCAGGTTGACGCCGACCGCGTCGCTGCTATCTCCATCTCAAACCAGCGCGAGACGTTTGTGCCCATTGCGCAGGACGGCGAACCTGTGCGGCTGGCGATCGTCTGGCTTGACCAGCGGTGCGAAGCAGAAGTGGCGTGGCTCGCCGGCCGGGTGGGCTGGGAGAGAATTCATCAAATCACGGGCAAGCCGCCCGACGTTGCTCCGGTGGCCTATCGCATGGCATGGATGTTGCGCCACGAGCCGGAACTCTTTCGCCGCACCGCGAAGTTCCTTGACGTCCACAGTTATCTCGCATGGCGGCTCACTGGCATGTTTAGCACCAGTTGGGCAAGCGCGGATCCGCTGGGCCTTTTTGACATGGAACGGCGGCAATGGTCTGCGGAAGTGATGGCAGCGCTCGATCTCAAGCCGGAACAGTTGCCACAGGCGGCGCGTCCCGGAACGGTGATTGGTGCAGTCAGCGATCCGGCCGCCAAAAGCACGGGCCTGATTGCGGATACGCCCGTGGTGGCAGGTGGGGGAGACGGACAGTCGGCGGGCCTGGGCGTCAATGCTCTCGGCGGTGGCCGCGCGTACTTGAATCTCGGAACCGCAGTCGTCGGCGGAATTTATTCGAAGGACTACCGGATTGGAAGTGCATGGCGCACCATGGGGAGCTGCACCGGGGAGGGCTACTATTTTGAAACCAGCTTGCGCGCCGGGACATTTCTGATCGACTGGTTTACGCGCGAGATTTGCCAAGTGCCGGCCGACAACTCGGCGCTCCTGAGGCAACTTGAAACCGAAGCGGCCGCGATCCCTGGCGGAAGCGATGGACTTCTCGCTCTACCCTACTGGGGCGCCGTCATGACTCCCTACTGGGATGCCCAGGCGCGCGGATGCTGGATCGGATTGAGCGGGTCTCACCGCAGAGGCCACCTTTACCGGTCCCTGCTTGAGGGCATCGCGCTGGAACAGACTCTGGTGACGGGAATGATTGAAGAGGCTAGCGGCGCATCGGTAAGAGAATTCATCGCCATCGGTGGCGGGGCAGCCAGCGACCTGTGGTGCCAGATCATGGCCGATGCCACGGGGAAAACCATTCGGCGCTCGAGAACTCTGGAAGCATCCAGCCTTGGAGCCGCTATCTGCGCTGCGGCCGGAGCGGGGTGGTATCGAAGCGCCGAGGATGCGGCGCATGCAATGTGCGACAAAGACTTCCGAGAGACGCAACCGCGCCCGGAGAATCGCGCGAGGTACGCCGACCTGCTCGGCACCTATAAAGAGCTCTATGGGAGTCTTCGCGAGCCCTTCGCACAATTAGCTCAATTCAGGCGCAAAGAGACAACCGGCAAATCTGCGTCCAGGGAAGAATAGGCTATTTCTTGGCGCCGTCAATGCTCATTTGAGGCAAGCTGGAGCGCCCCTGCAAGGGCAATCCGCGGGCTGCCGTTTGAGACTTTCCGAGCAAACGGTTTTGGCAAGACCTCGATATCGGCCAGATCCATTTCCAGCGAGAAGCACTGACGCACCGCAGCCAGGGCAATGATCACCCGGCACTGGCGGCGGAGTTCGGCCACGATGCCCTCTACTCCTTCAAAAACACCGCCGCGCACCCGCACCGGCGTCCCCACGGTCACGTAGGCATGAGGGAGCAGCCGGCAGTTGCTTGCCAATCCGCTCCTTATGCGATCGATTTCGGCAGCGCCCACCCTATCGCGCTCTTCGTCGCCAAGCAGGCGAAGCACACCCGGAGTCGCGATGACCGAGGTTCGAGCTTCCGGCGCAAAGCGCACGAAGATGTATCCGGTGAAGAGCGGCCTTTGCAGAGTGACGTAACGATCAGTCCATCGCGAGCGCTGGGAATAAAGTGGAAGATAGTGCTCGCAATCGCGAATGGCGAGGTGTTGCGCCACTGTCTTTTCGTGATTCGCAATGACATGCAAAACATACCATGAGCCCTGATACATGGCTTCCCCCAGAGCAGACCTGAGATCAATCTCTGCTGCTCCCAGTTCCCGGTACTGGCTGGATTACCGTGACCAGTGTGAAGGAACCCTGCGGTCCTTCGATAAAAAACGATCGCTTGCAAGGATCACGTCAGACCATTAAGGGCAGAATCCGGATATGGGAAAGAGCTGGATTAAATTCTGAGGCGCAATGTATAAGCGCGGCCGCCCAGCGGTGCGAGGGTTTTTAACAACTTCAGAAGCCCTCAGTTCCGCGTCCATTGGGGTGCTATAAAAAGACAGCATGAAGAAAGCCACGGACGGCCGTTTTCCCCTGATTCGCTTGGGCTTCCTCACCGCCGTCGCCCTTGCCATCCACGGCTATCACTTCGGCGTGGAGGATGCCGAAATCTTCATCCCCGCGGCCAGCAAGCTGCTGCACCCCGATCTCTTTCCTTACGCAACTGAATTCTTTCTTTCGCACGAGCGCTTTTCCATTTTTGCGCGGATCATTGCATGGACCGCCCGCCTCACGCATCTCTCCATGGACTGGACGGTATTTTGCTGGTACGTCATCACGCTCTTTGCCACGCTCGCCGCCTCGTGGATGCTGGCGGGGGTCTGCTTCAATTCCTCCCGCGCGCGCTGGACCGCGGTGCTGGCCATGACTGTGGCAATCACCATGCCTGCCGCCAACACCGGTCTGCTCCTCATGGACCCGTATCTCACTCCGAGATCGTTTTCCACGCCGCTTTCGCTCTTTGCGCTTGCCGCCTTCCTGAGTCACCGAAGAATCCGGGCAGTTTTGGCGACGGTGCTGATGGCCGCCATCCACCCCCAAATGACGGTGTATTTTCTCCTGCTCGTAGCCATCCTCTGGATTTTGCACGGAGCCGCGTCCCTGGCGCGGAGGCCGCAACGGCTGGCCTCGCTGGCCGCCTTCCTTCCCGTCGATTTGCGACTTGGGCCGGCGCGTGACCCCTACCGCGAAGCCCTTTATGCGCGCGACTTCTACTTCCTTTTCACCTGGACCTGGTACGACTGGCTCGGACTGCTCGCTCCCCTTGCCATTCTCGCCTGGTTCTGGAAGGCCAGGCCGCGCGGGACCAGGCCGGCCTTCGCGCGTCTAAGTCTGGCTCTCATACCTTTCGGGCTAATCGCGATTCTCGCGGCTGCTGTCATTTCAAGTTCGCACATCTTCGACATGTGGGCGCGTTTTCAGCCGCTGCGTTGCTTCCATCTCATCACGCTGGTCTTCCTGCTTTTCTTCGGCGGCGTGGTGGGGGAATTCACAAGCAGAATCAGCCGGCTGATTGTTCCTGTGCTCTGCATTTCCGTTGCCATTCTCATGTTCGAAGTGGAGCGCGACATCTATGCCAACAGCCCGCATATTGAGTGGCCGTGGATGAAGTCCAGCCCCAACGCGTGGGTCAATACGCTGCTCTGGGTTCGCCACAACACGCCGCACGACGCAGTTTTTGCTGTGGATTCCCGCTACTTCAAGGATGCCGGCGTAGACGATCACGGCTTTCGCGCCATCAGCCAGCGCTCTGAGTTGGCCGACTACTTCAAGGATGGCGGAGCCGTTGCAGTCTTTCCCGAATTAGCCGTCGAGTGGAAACGGATGAACGACGCCACATACGGGCTTAATCACTTCACGGCCGCAGACTTCACGCGGCTGGCGCACACTTACCCGGTCACCTGGGCCGTCATCCACGGACCTGCGCCTGCCGGCATGGATTGCCCCTACCAGCGGCAAGGCTACGCCGTGTGCAGAATCCCCGGCGCGCCGGGACTTACGCTCGATTCAGCGCCTGACGATAAACACTAGCGGACTCCGGTTCTTATGCCTGCAGCGTGACCCACTTGGCGTGCATTTGCGCCTTAATCACGAGTTCCGCGGCCAGCAGCGCCTCGTCCTGGTTCTGTGCCAGGTGGGTGCGGTTCACGATGTCAGCCACGAACTGCGGCCCAAACGGCAGCGGCATGGCATTGCAGTCGATATACCGCGCCTGCCTGGCGTCTACGACGAACAGGTTGTTGCCCAGGCGGCTCACGCCGACATTGGTGTACTTCCGCACTTCCATATACCCATCGGTGCCCAGAATGAAAAGCCGCCCATCGCCCCAGGTGCCGAGGCCGTCGGGAGTAAACCAGTCAAGCCGGACATAACCCAACCCGCGATTGCCGCGCAACACCATGTCGCCAAAGTCCTGGAACTTCGGCTTGTCGGGATGGCGTACGTTGGCGATTTGGGACGCGACGACCTCCGCCTCCGTCGATCCTGTGTAGAAGAGGAACTGGTCCACCTGATGCGAGCCGATGTCGCACAGAATCCCACCGTACTGCACGGGATTCCAGAACCAGTCGGGCCGGCCGCCGCCCCCTCCCGCGTTTCCCCCGTGCTGGAAAATCTGGTGCGGGGCGATGTTGATGGTCTGGATCACCTTGCCGATGGCGCCCTGCCGCACCAGCTCACCGGCATACACCGCGGCCTTCACCTCCAGAAGCTCGCTGTACATGATTGCGTAAATCCGCTTGGTTTCAGCGATGGTTTTGCGCACCTCGGCCAGTTGCTCCAGCGTCGTCAGCCCCGGCTTGTCGCTGAGAACATCTTTGCCGTTTTTCATGGCGCGCACGGCAATCCCCGCGCGCTCGTTGGCGATCTGCGAGGTCAAAACCAGCTGCACGGCCGGATCTTCAACAATTTCATTCTGCGTCTTAACGATCTTCACGTCGGGAAAGCGCTTCCGGAAGGCCGCCAGCTTGTCGTCTTCGCCGCCCCACGCCGCCACCAACTCGCCGCCGCCGCGCTGCACCGCGCCAATCATGCCGTAGATATGGTCGTGGCTCATGCCGCACACGGCAAACTTGATGTGATATTTGGGAGCCTCGTCGGCGGGCGCCGGATGCACAGCATCTTGCACCGCGCGTGCCGCTCCGCCGCCGAATGCCATGGCTCCCTCCGGCAGCACCGCCATCATCGCTGCCGGTCCCAGCGATCCCACCAGTCCCACCTGCTTCAAAAACTCTCGCCGGTGCGTCAAATTCGTCGCCATTGATCCCTCCGTTTGTCGCCTCCCGCAAGCGAAAATCTACGGCCCGAGGCGGGCTCTGCACATTCGGCCAGATTGATAATAATTGCCCGCGGCGCCGGCGGCGAACTTCTGCAAAGCACGGCTACTGCGCCTGGAGGACGAAAACCCAAAACCGCCGCGGCCTTGGACCAAACCCAATAGGCACACAATTTCTGGATTTGCCGTAAGATAATGTGTTTAACTCAATGCTCGCAGGTTGAAGGCCGCGTTGCCGGCTTGCGGCCGCGTTTCGACAGGAGTGGAAATGACCCGCTACGGATTGGTGATTAGCCTCAAGCCCGAGGCCGAGCAGAAGTACAGGGAATACCACGCCGCCGTCTGGCCCGGCGTGCTCGACACGATCCGCGCCTGTAACATCCGCAATTACTCCATCTATCTTCACAATCACACGCTGTTCGCCTATTTCGAATACCATGGCAGCGACTACGCTGCCGACATGGCACGCATGGCCGCCGACAAGACCACGCAGGAGTGGTGGAAGATCATGGATCCCATGCAGGTACCGCTGCCCGATCGAAAGCAGGGCGAGAAGTGGACTACGATGGAGGAGGTCTTCCACGTAGATTGAGCCACGGCGCAAACGCGTGGAACCTCGTGAGCGTGTGAGAGCACGACGTGGCAAAACGAAATTCATGCCGTGGCTGGCTCAGGCCGCGATGTGCGCTGCTCTTTTGAGCCTCATCGGGTCATCGGCCGCGCAACAGCCAAAGCCTCCTCAAAAAGCAGACTCAATCCTGATTCTGAAACAAGACCACGTGCTGGAATTGCTTCAGGGTGGTCAAGTGATCCGCACCTACAAGGTGGCTTTGGGCCGCGGCGGCCTGGCGCCCAAAGAGCGGGAGGGCGATGCCCGCGTGCCTGAAGGTCATTACATCGTCGACTCGCGCAACGCCGCCAGCCAATATCACAAGGCGCTGCACATTTCCTATCCCAACGCCGAGGACCGTGCCCGCGCAGCCAAACTCGGCGTGGCGCCCGGCGGAGCCATCATGATTCACGGTCTGCCCAACGGCATGGGCTGGATCGGTTCGGCGCACCGCCTTTATGACTGGACGCTGGGCTGTGTCGCCCTCACTAATGAAGAGATCGACGAAATCTGGGATCTGGTGCCAGTCGGCACGCCGGTTGAAATTCGGCCCTGAACCTTCACCGAATCCGGACGTGAAGCTTCGCCGCAGAATTCGCCCGCCTATTCAATCCCGCATCCGTTCGGCGCATTCACCGGGTTGCATCGCGCCGAAACATCCCCGGGCAAGCTCACTGAATAGTGGCCCTCCCAGCGCGCCGGCTCGCTGGCCGGATAATCCGTGCTCACAATCTGCGCTCCGCTGGCCAGCATCGCATCGCGCCTGTGCGTATCGTTGCTGCGCGCTTCGCGGGTGCTGTCGTCGGCGCGCGTGCGCACCAGGTAACCCTGGCGAACCAGCTTCTCGATCTCGCCGGCCGGTCCGTCATTCAATTCGACAAACGCCGCATCCGGCTCGCCCGGCGTCGCATTGGTAAACAGCAGGCGGCCGCGCAGTGAAGGATGTCCCTCCAGGTACACCGGCCCCGCCCACTGCTGGTCCATCAGAAACACCACCTTGCCGCGCGCGCTTTCGAGCGTGGGCCAGTTGCCGGCCAGCACCGCCTGATTCAGCGTCTCGTAGCGGCCGCGCACGTCGTCTGGTGTGATCAGCTCCCGCAGTTGAAAGACTGAGCGAATTTCGGCGTCAAGCGCGTCAAAAGCCGCGGGCGTGAACGGCTCCGCCGGGGTCAGTTGCATTGCGCCTTCCACTGAGCTGCGCTTGGTCTCCACAAGAATGAAGATGGGGATATGGTGCGGGTGCGCATGCGACCACTCGCGCACTTCTTTCAGGCACGCGACGAAGGGCTGGCATACGCTGCGATAATCGATGTCCTGAACGTGCATCACCTTGAAGCCCGGCTGCGTCATCACGCCCCGCGGGTCGAAGGGCGGATCGGGTGGAAGACCGGCCTCGGCCACCATGCGCGGCCCCGCCGGATGCGCAAACCGGCCGCCCTGGCTGTCGGCAAAGATATCCAATTCGATCTGCCGTACGCCCGCGTCGAGCTGTTGCTTCAGCGGCTGGTGCGCGTAATCGATGCCATTGAATGCATCGAGGTTTTTGATCTGCCACAGCCTGGCCTCGCTGGGTCCAAACCCGGCATGGTAGCTGTTGTGTGTCCCGATCACCTGGATCTGATTCAGCCTGATAGCGCCGCCGCGGTCCAGCTCCTGGCATTCAACCGCGGCTGCCATTCCGCCCAACGCCACGCCGAGCACCAGCAATCCCACGCTGCAGCCAGCCAACAGCATTCGCGTTCCTTTCGGGGCAGCTCCGCAAACGCTGCCGCTCACCAGCCTACAACATCCAGTACGCGGCATCCGTACCCGGCGGCCGCGATGCGGCGCGTTCATCCTCTGCGAAAATAGACTTTCATGCTTGCGCTTGAAAATGCCGGTAAGCGATTCGGTCCGCGGATACTTTTCCTCGAGGCAAATTGGCTCATCCGAAACCAGGAAAAGACGGCCCTGGTGGGCGCCAACGGCGCCGGAAAGTCCACGCTGATGAAGATTCTCGGGGGCCTCGAGACGCTCGACTACGGCTCGCTCCAGCAAACCCGCGGCATCAGCATCGGCTATCTGCCGCAGCAGGGACTTGAGCTCGCCGGCCGCACCGTCTTTGATGAATGCCTCACCGTCTTCGACGAGCTCCACGAGATGCAGCGCGAAAGCGAGCGGCTGGCCGCGCAGTTGGCCGAACTCGACCACGAAAGCTCTGAATATCAGGCCGTCGGCGAGCGATATTCCATGCTGCAGGATCGCTTTCACACGCTCGACGCCTACGCTCTCGATGCGCAGGTGGGCAGCGTGCTCACCGGTCTCGGCTTCGCCAAGCAGGATTGGGCGCGGCAGACCAGCGAGTTCTCAGGCGGATGGCAGATGCGCATCGCGCTCGCCAAGCTGCTGCTGGCCAAACCCAACCTGTTACTGCTCGACGAGCCCACCAATCACCTGGACCTGGAAACCCGCAACTGGCTCGAGGACTACCTGAAAAACTATCCCTTCGGCTACATTCTCATCTCGCACGATCGCTACTTTCTCGACGTCACCATCGACCGCACCGTGGAGATCTGGAACAAGCGCCTCACCATCTACCAGGGCAATTACACGAAATACCTGCAACAGAAAGACGAACGTCGCGAGCAGCTCATGGCCGCTTATCGCAACCAGAAGGACCGCATCGAGCATCTCGAAGCCTTCATCAGTCGATTCAGGTACCAGGCCACCAAGGCCAAACAGGTGCAGTCGCGCATCAAAGAGCTCGAGAAAATCGAGCGCATCGAAATTCCCGAAGAGGAGCCGGTCATCCACTTCAAGTTTCCCCAGCCGCCACCTTCGGGGCGCATGGTCGCTGCGGCGGAGAACCTGAGGAAGGAGTACGGAATGAAGTGCGTATTCGCCGGCGGGCGCTTTACCATCGAGCGCGGCGACCGCGTGGCGCTGGTTGGCGTCAACGGTGCGGGCAAATCTACGCTCATCAAGCTGCTTACAGGCGCGGAGGCGCCCACCGCCGGTTCCATCAAGCTCGGCCATAACGTCGTGGCCGAGTACTTCGCGCAGGACCAGTACAAGGTCCTCGATCCCGAAGCGCGCATGCTCGACGACATCAGCCGCGCCGCCCGCCGGATTCCCGAAGTCGAGCTGCGCTCGTTGCTGGGGTGCTTTCTCTTCTCGGGCGACGATGTCTTCAAGCCTCTGGGCGTGCTTTCGGGCGGCGAGCACAACCGCTACGCGCTGGCGCGCATTCTCGTCTCGCCCTCAAACTTTCTGCTTCTCGACGAGCCCACCAACCACCTCGACATGCGTGCCAAGGACGTGCTGCTCGAAGCCCTCGCCAACTACAGCGGCACGGTGATCTTTGTCTCTCACGACCGCTATTTCATCGATAGCCTGGCCACGCGCGTGCTCGAGATCGAGAACGGCGCCATCACCGCCTACGCGGGAAATTACGAGGATTATCTGCGCCGCAAAGTTGCGCTGACGGCCGCAACCACGGAAGCCGGTGCAGCGGTTTTGTATCAGGGCGCGGCTTCAGCCGTGCCGAAGAGCGACCCAAAAAGTCATGGGGCTTTAGCCCCTGCGGGTCCATCGCCGGCGGCCCCGCACTCCAACACGATTCTCATCGAAGGCGGCTACGATGGGCCCGACGTCAGCCCGTCCAGGAAGCAAACTCGCCGCCTGAATCCGATCAAGCAGAAGCAAATGCAAGACCGGTGCGTCTTCCTCGAAGAAGAGATCCCGCGCGTTGAATCATCGATCGCACACACCGAAGAGCAACTCGGCGTTTACGTTTCCGCTGCCGAAACGCAGCGGCTCACTGCGCTTGCCGCGGAGCTGCGCACGCAACTGGCTGCGCTCACGGCAGAGTGGGAAGAGCTGATGGCGCAGTTGGAAGCCTGAAGCCGGGCCTCGATCGTCACTCAACGCGGTACCATCAAGAGCGATGGCTAACAAAGAAAAATCCCGCTGCGGCTGGGCGGAGAGCGATCCACTGCTCCGCGAGTACCACGACAGGGAGTGGGGCGTGCCCCAGCACGACAGCCGCGCCCTCTGGGAACTGCTCATGCTCGAAGGATTTCAGGCCGGCCTGGCCTGGATCACGGTGCTGCGCAAGCGCGGAGCCTTTCGCAAAGCGTTCAAGGGGTTCGACCCCGTCAAGGTTGCCCGCTTCGGCGACGCCGACATCAAGCGGCTGCTCCAGGACCCGGGCATCATTCGTTCACGCGCCAAAATCGAAGCCACCATCCAAGCCGCCCGCATCTATCTCCAGATGCAGAAAGCAGGCGAAGATTTCGCATCGTTTCTTTGGGGCATCGTGGGCGGCAAGCCCATCCGGACCGAGGGCCCCATGCCTGCACAAACGCCGCTCTCCGTGGAAATGTCGAAGCAGCTCAAGAAGCGCGGCTACAAATTCGTCGGCCCGGTGATCGTCTACGCCTTCATGCAGGCCGCGGGAATGGTCAACGACCACAGCTCCACCTGCTATCGCCGCAACGTTCGCAAGTAGCCTGCTTCTACTTCGGCTTATATCCCCGCCACACCCACTCCAGCGCTTCCGGCAGCGTTTGCATGCGCACGCTGCGGTCCACGTGCCCCGCATTGCGCGCAAAAACAAACTGGTACGGATAATGCTTGGCCGCCAGCGCCTTGGCCATTTGCTCGTTCGCCACTACCCAGTCGTGCATGTCGTCGCGCATCACGTTCGGGTTCATCAGATCGTGGTCGCCCACCTCCATCCAGATGCGGATCGGCTTGCGCGCGCTGTTGGGGATCAGCTGCTCATGGAATCCCCAGGCGCCGTGAGGCGTGCCGGGATTCCACGGCCATTGCTGGTTTACGTAAGTTCCGGAATAAGTAAGCACACGGTGATACCACTCGGGGTGGTACCAGGCCATGGCCAGCGCGCACGATCCGCCGGAACTGTTCCCCGTTGTGGCACGCCCATCAGGGTCGCGCGTCAACTTCACATGCGCGCGGCTTTCCACTGCCGGCAGCACTTCGTTCTCAACGAACTCGGCGTACTTTCCCGACATGGTGTCATACTCCAATCCCCGCTGGCTGCCCTGGGCGTCGCCTCCTCCGTTGGCAATCGAGACGGCCACGATCGGCGGCAGCTTGTGCTCGGCAATCAGCGCATCCAGCGCGGCAAACAGCAGGCGGTCCGGACCGTCGGCGCCCACGATGAACGGCGCTGCAGTTCCAGGAACATAATCCTTAGGCACATAGACGGCCACCTTGCGCACGTAAGGCTGGGGATGGGTCTCGATGCCGAGCAGCCGCGCGGGGTTGTCGGGATCCGGCCTTCCGTGCGCATCCGGATCGCGCGCAATCCCCGGGTAATACCTGCTGTCTTCAGAGTTCAGCGTGAACTCAACCACCGTGCCATTGAGCGTGCGGTTGGGATCGGCCAGCTCCGGTGCAGGCGCGTGGGTGAGCCCGAGAACGAAGTTTCCATTCTTCGTTGGATTGGGAACCATGCCATCGGACAGCTCTGTCGCAGTCACAAATCCCGGGGTGTGCGGATCGCGCACCGGTGCAACCGGCCGAGGCAGCCGCGGAGTGGCGGTCTGCGCCGCGGGTGGTTGCGCGGGCGCGGCGTTGGATTGGCTGTGGAGCACCGGGACATGGGCGAAGATGCAGGCAAGTGAAAAAGGAAGGACCCAGGCGGAAATTTGCATGCAGCCATTGTGCTTCATCGACGCAGAAAGCGGAAGCGCATTACGAAACCGGCCCTGAATCCGTCGTGCATAATCAAATCAACGATGGCTCTTCTCTGGAATCCCGAGAGCTGGTCGCAGCGCCTGGCCGAGTTGGAAGCGCGTTCCGGCGACCTGAAAGAAGCGCCGCTGCGCCGCGACGTGCGTTCGCTGGGCACGCTGCTGGGCGCGGTGCTGCGCGAGCAGGCCGGCGACGAGGCGTTCGCCCAGGTGGAAGCGCTGCGCCAGGGCACCATCCGCCGCCGCGATGCCGACGCGCGCGGCCAGTCCGAGGAGGCAGCTCGCCACGCCGCCGCCGCGATGACACTGGTCCACGGGCTGCCTGCAGAGCGCGCCATCCTGCTTACGCGAGCCTTTGCCTTCTACTTCGAACTCATCAACCTCGCTGAGACCAACCACCGCAAGCGCCGCCGCATGGCGCTACAACTCAGCGGCGAAGCCGGCCGCCAGCGAGGATCGCTCGAAGGCACATTCTGCGAGATGCGCCGTGTGGGCATCGGCGCCGAGGAGGCCCTCGACTGGCTGCGCCGCGTGCTCATCGTGCCGGTTTTTACAGCCCATCCCACTGAAGCAGCGCGCCGCACCGTGATGTTCAAGCGCCGCCGCATCGGCGAATTTCTCGAGGCCCTCGATCGCATTCCACTGCCAGAGCAGGAGCTGGCGCGGTTTGAGGAAATGTTGCTGGCCGAGATCACAGGCCTTTGGCAGACTGACGAAGTCCGCTCGCGCCGCCCCACCGTCTTCGACGAAATCAAGATGGGCCTCGACTATTACGACGTTTCCATCTTTGCCACCGTCCCGGAGCTCTATCGCGAAATCTCCGCGGCGCTCCGTGCCGCGTACGGACTTGAAATCGAGCCTCACGAGCTGCCCATCGTTCTGCGCTTCGGCTCCTGGATCGGCGGCGACCGCGACGGCAATCCCTTTGTCACGCCTGAAGTCACACGCGCCGCACTGCAACTCGCGCGCGGCCACCTGCTGCTTTATTACCAGCGCCGGCTCGACGCCATCATTGACCTGCTGACCACCAGCGCGCAGCAGCGGCAGGTGAGCGAGGCGCTCCTGGAGCGCCTGCGCGCCTATGTCGCCCAAGTGCACACGCCCGAGGCGCAGGTCTTCGGCGCGCAGTACGAATTCGAGTATTACCGCCGCTTCGTCATCTGCCTCAAGGCGCGCATCCAGCGCACGCTGGAAGAGGCGAGCGAAGCGCACGCCCCCATTCTGCCGGTGACGCCCTACACGCTGGCGCGCGGCCACGACAAGCTCACCCAGGCGCTGCCCGCCTACTGTTCCGTCCAGGATTTTCTCGACGATCTCGAGATTCTTCGCGCCTCGCTCGCCGCCCACGAGGGCATTCGCATCGCGCGCACGCTCATCGATCCGCTCATCCTGCAGGTGCAAACCTTCGGGCTGCATCTGCACACGCTCGACATTCGCCAGCACGCGCGCGTTCATGCCGCAGCGCTGCGCGAGGCTATCAGCGACACCATCGCGCCCGCGATGCCGGGAGATCTCTCCGGCGAGACCGCCGGCGTGCTCGAGACTTTCCGGGTCGTAGCCGAAGTCAAGGCGGGATGCTCGCCACAAGCCATTCGCCAATACATCATCAGCGGCGCATCGTCAGTGGACGACGTATTGGCCGTGGTGCGCCTGGCGCGGCTGGGCGGCGTCAAGGTTGAAGGCGCCGGCGAGAGCCACGACCCTGGGTTGCCGCCCCAGCGACAAGGGCCCGTCACCCCACCCAAGAAGCAAGAAGCCGCTTCTCGGGGCCCGGTCGCCGGGGACCCCGGGATGATGCCGGTTCCGCTCTTCGAGTCGATCGAGGACCTGCGCAGCGCGCCCGCGATTTGCCGCGAGTTGTGGAATCGTCCCGACTATCGCCGCCTGCTCGAATCCTGGGGCAACTGGCAGGAGATCATGCTGGGCTACTCCGATTCGAACAAGGACGGCGGCATGCTGACCTCCACGTGGGAGATTTTCCGCGTACACCGCGATCTGCACGCGGTGGCCCGCGAGGCCGGCGTCAAGTTGCGCATGTTTCACGGCCGCGGCGGCACGGTGGGCCGCGGCGGTGGGCCCACGCATCGCGCCATCTTCGCCCAGCCCTTCGACGCCTTTGACGGCCAATTGCGCATCACCGAGCAGGGCGAGGTCTTGAACTTCAAATATGCCGACGAAGTGCTGGCCGAGCGCAACCTCGAAACCATGATCGCCGCTTCGCTCGATGCGCTGGCGCGGCCCAACGCGCGCGACCCCGAGGGCCACTTCACCGGCATCCTCAAGCCGGAGTGGGAGGTGGCGCTCAACGATCTCTCCGACCTCGCCTTCGGCTTTTACCGCAAGCACATCCTCGAAGACCCCGGTGTGATCACCTACTTCGAGCAATCCACACCCGTAGGCGAGCTCGAGAACGCCAAAATCGGCTCGCGCCCCGCGCGCCGCAACGATTCGCCCGCCATCTCTGACCTGCGCGCCATTCCCTGGGTCTTCGGCTGGACGCAATCGCGACTGCTCGTGCCTGCCTGGTTCGGCGTGGGGTATGCCATCGACCAATTTCTCGCGCGGCCGCACGCGCTGCCGCTGCTACAAACCATGGCCCGGGAGTTTCCACTCTTCATCGATCTGCTGCGCAACGTGGAAATGGCGCTGGGCAAAGCCGACCTCGGCACCGCCCGTCTCTACTCCACGCTGGTCAAGGACGAAAGGCTCCGCGAACGTATCTACGACATGTTCGAGGCCGAATTCCATCGCACCGTGCGCGCTCTCCTCACCGTTCTGCGCCAGAAAGAGTTGCTTGAGACCAACCAGGTGCTGGCCCACTCCATCAAGCTGCGCAATCCCTACGTCGACCCCATGCATTTGATCCAGGTGGACATGTTGCGCCGCAAGCGGGCCGGCGAAGATACGCCCGAAGTCAATCGCGCCATCGCCGCCACCATAAACGGCATCTCGGCCGGGCTGCGCAACACGGGCTGACATCCTGCCCGGCAAACCCGCCCGCGGCTTCGAGCAATTTTTATCGTCAACCCATGGCCCTCCGTTGTACGATGCCGTGCATGCGCCCACCCCACACTCCATCCGCAATTACGGCTTTAGCCGTTCTTGTTCTCGCGGCCGCCCCGGCTCTAAGCCCCGCGTTTGCCCTGCAGCAGAAGGCACCTCCGGCGCCGGCCGCCACCATCCCCGGCTTTTCGGTAGCGGTCACGTATTCGCAAAAGGCCATGGACACGTTGACTTCGAGCAAAGAGACGGTGATCGTGGCTGCGTACCTTACCGGTTCCCCGAAACCCGGCACGCCCAAAAGCCTGATTCATCAGGGTGCTGTCGGCCTGGGTGACTCGACGCAGGAAATTACGCCCGGCGCCACGGCAACGTTCAGCAAGATCAGCCTTGACCCCAAGGTTCTTTCCTACGTTGACAGTCAGGGACCGCAGCTGCTTATCAACGTTTACTCCGGCCGAAAATCATCGCCCAACAACTTGCTCGACTGCGGCATCTACGATGGCCCGTTGAAAGACGTGCAGGGTAAATCCATCCCTATCGCCTGCAAGCTCATTGGAGAGTGAGCGGCAAGGCACCGACGGCGCCGCAACCGGATGCGGAGAAACCGTAATTCGCTTTAGTGGGCACCGGCATGAATTCGCGAAATCTCCCCGTGCTACACTTCGGCGCGTAGAGGCTTCACCATCGCAGTGCTCTCCGCTGCTGCGACCCGGCCAAAGAAGATTGCCACAGGCTGCGGCGGATTCAACTTTCTTCTCGACACGCATCGCGACCTTGTCTTCTATGTCGAGGACCGGACTGGGAACGATGGCACCGAGCGGCCTTTCGGCAAGTTTGTCGAGTACAACCTCGCCACCGGCCGCAGCCGCAATTTCGATGTGCCGATGACGATGCTCCTGCACGGTCCCAGGCTGCTCACGTTTCAGCCGCTGCCCGACGGCGCGACGCGCATCGCTTACTCCATGGAGGGCGACTGCGATCTGAACACATCCGACTACGCGCAGCCCAGCGCGCCCGCCGGCGAGCTCGGCTACACGCCCAATCAGCACAGCATCTGCTTTGTCACGATTCCGCCTGCAAACCCCGCGGTCAATGCCGCGATCCCTCTCGCGCCCCCACGGTAGGCTGTGCGTAAGCTATGGAGGATATGCCTATCCCTTTTGAGTGCGCGAACGAAATCGATCTGCCGGCAATCGTTACCCTGATGAACGGGGCTTTTCGCGGCGCGGAGAGCCAGCGCGGCTGGGCCACTGAAGCTGAACTGATCACGGGCACACGCACCACGGAATCCCTGCTGAGAGAGGAGATTGCCGGGGGCGCTCAGTATCTGCTTGTGAGAGGCGATCAGGCGCAGACCCTGAAGGGATGTGTCAGCCTAAAGCCGCTATCGTCCGAGATGTGGCACTTAGCTGCGCTCACCGTCGATCCCGCAATGCAGAGCGCAGGCTTCGGCCGCGAGTTGCTCGACGCTTCAGAGCAGTACGCCGTGCTGCGCGGAGCTCGCACGATTGAAATCACGGTCGTGAGCCTGCGTGGATCTCTCATCGCCTGGTATGAACGAAGAGGTTATCGGCTTACCGGCGAGACCCGGCCTTTCCCGTACGGGGACAATCGCTATGGAATGCCGGCTCGGGACGATCTGGAGTTCGTGGTCCTTGAGAAGCACCTGGGCGAGTAGCGGGACATGCGGAAGGCAGGCGGTATGTTGCCAGCCCCCGCAGTCGGCCCTTGAAACGCCACCGCGCAGGGTCTACCCTATTTCCATGCATCGATGTCGCTAACTCCGTCCTCCTGGTGACAGCTCCGATGCTGTGGCGCGCGTCAAAGCGCGCTATTTTCCTGTTGATAAGCTGCACCATCCTCTAAAATCTGCTCCACGAACGATCCGGGCCGTCGTCCCGGAAAAAGGAGATTATTATGGCGCGCATCGCTGCCAATGTCACTGAGATCATCGGCCGCACTCCCCTGGTGCGGCTCAACCGTGTGGCGGCCGGCCTGCCGGCCACTGTCGTCGTCAAGCTCGAAAGCCAGAACCCCGCTTCCAGCGTGAAAGACCGCATCGGCTTCGCCATGATTGACGCTGCTGAGAAAGCCGGCAAGATCGTACCCGGCAAAACCGTGTTGATTGAGCCGACCAGCGGAAACACCGGCATCGCGCTGGCATTCGTGGCCGCGGTCAAGGGCTACAAGCTCATCCTCACCATGCCTGAGACCATGAGCCTGGAGCGCCGCGTTACGCTGCTCGCCTATGGCGCGGAGATTGTGCTCACGCCCGGCCCCAACGGCATGAAAGGCGCCATCGCCAAGGCCACTGAAATCCTGGAGAAGACGCCCAACGGCTACATGCTGCAGCAATTCGATAATCCCGCCAACCCGGCCATCCACTTGAAAACCACCGGCCCCGAGATCTGGGAAGACACAGATGGCGCTGTCGATATCCTCGTCTCCGGGATCGGCACCGGCGGCACCATCACCGGCGTCTCGCAATACATCAAGCCGAAGAAGCCGGCTTTCAAGACCGTTGCTGTAGAACCCACCGACAGCGCCGTGCTCTCCGGCGGCAAACCCGGGCCGCACAAAATCCAAGGCATCGGCGCGGGATTCGTGCCCAGCGTTCTCGACACCAAGGTCATTGACGAGATTGTGCAGGTAACCAACGACGAGGCCGTGGAAATGGCTCGCCGGCTGGCCAGGGAAGAAGGCCTGTTTGTCGGCATCAGCTCGGGAGCGGCGGCGCATGCCGCGCTCAAAGTGGCTGCGCGGCCCGAGAATCAAGGCAAGCTGATCGTGGCTGTGCTGCCCGACTTTGGCGAGCGCTACCTGTCAAGCGTGCTCTTCGAGCCGCTGCGCCAGCAGGCGTTGGCGCTGCAGCCGGAGCCCATCGCGGTAACGGCGTAGAAGCAGGGAGTAGTGAGCAGGGAATAGGGAATAGAAAACGGCGCCGATACCGCAACCGGCTCCCTACTCCCAACTGCTACTCCCTTTTCCCACGCATTTCATCATGTCCCTGTATTTGAGAATTCGCGACCACATCGACTCCATCGTGGAGCGCGATCCGGCTGCGCGCACCCGGCTTGAGGTCGTGCTCTGCTATCCGGGCTTGTGGGCAGTGTGGATTCATCGCGTCTCGCATTGGCTCTGGCGTCACCACCTGCGGCTGCTGGCGCGCATACTGTCGCAGGTGAGCCGATTCCGTACCGGCGTCGACATTCATCCCGCCGCGCTCATCGGGCAGCGGCTTTTCATCGATCATGCCACCGGTGTGGTCATCGGCGAGACTGCGATTGTGGGCAGCGACGTGACCATGTATCAGGGCGTCACGCTCGGCGGCACCGGTAAAGGCCACGGCAAGCGCCACCCCACCATCTGCGATGGCGTCTTCATCGGCAACAACGCCAATATCCTCGGCAACGTTACCGTCGGCGAAAACTCACGGGTCGGCGCGGGCTCAGTGGTGCTCTCCGACGTGCCTCCCAACTCCACCGTCGTCGGCGTTCCCGCCCACATCGTCTATCGCAACGGCCTGCGTGTCCTGATTACCGATCCGCACGAGATCAAAGACCCGCTCTCCGATGCGCTGATCGCGCTCTCAGCACGCGTGGAGGAGCTCGAAGAGCGTCTCGGCGCGCACGAGCACCGGGCCAAGCCCTTCGCCGACGAAGAAGCCGAGTGCGCCGCTTACCGCGATGAGCTCGAGCGCCTGCGCGTCTACGTTTCCATGGGCGAAGGGATCTGAGTCGCCGATCCGAAGGTCCGCGGCGCGCGCGCGTTGCAGGGGACTCCTCGAACCTCTTATCCTCTTCCATGGTGGAGTGACCGCCAACGGAATTGGCCCTTCGCCGTTTTTCCGTCTCCGCAGCAAAGGATTTGCCCGCACCCGATGGCCCTCACACTTTCGCTCACAGGATTTGTCGGGAAGAATCTGCTGCGCAGGCGGCTGAGAACACTGCTGACGCTGGGTGGAATCGGCCTGGCTATGGGTGCATTTGTCGGTTTGGTTGGTTTTTCGCGTTCATTTCAAGAACAATGGATGCAGATCTATTCGAGCAGCGGGACGGACATTGCGGTGATTCACGGGACTTTTCTGAACACCTCGCTGGATCAGTCGGCGACAGACAAGGTCAGGAAACTGCCGGTGGTTGCGGCGGCTTCGCCGGTCATTTTCAACGAGATGGATCTAACTTCCGATATGAGCGCGCTGGTGTATGGCGAGCCGGCCAATGCTTTTCCACTGGATGCGCTGCAGATGGTTTCGGGGCGGCGATATCGTGACGGCCAGCCGGAGGTGATGCTGGGCGACCTCCTCGCGCAGGACCTCAAGAAGAATCCGGGCGACAGGCTGGAGATCCAGGGAACGCCGTTTTCGGTAACGGGGATTTACCATGCCGCTTCAGGGCTCGAGGCAGATGCCGTCATCATGCCGCTCGACCAGCTGCAGCTGCTGAGCAGCGAGCAGGGCAAAGTATCCACGATCGATGTGCGTCTGAAGCCGGCGCCGAGCGGCCAATCGTGGGAGAGCTACCTAAAGCAGGCGCAAGCCCAGATCCAGGCGGCGCTCCCCGGGGCGCGTGCGATTCCGGCGGCCGAGCGCGCAAACAACAATCAGTTCGTCAAGCTGGCCCAGGCCTCTGCGTGGGGCACCTCGACGCTAGCGTTGCTCATCGGCATCCTGGGCATTGCCAACACTATGATGATGAGCGTCTTCGAACGCACAAGAGAGATCGGCACGCTACGAGCTATGGGATGGAAGCGAGGGAAGGTGCTGTTGCTCATTGAGCTTGAGGCGGGCGCGCTGGGTATCGCCGGAGGAGTGGTTGGAGTGATGATCGGGTGGGTGGTGCTGAACGTACTGGCGCGCCTGCCCCGGACGGCTACGTTTGTTTCCGCTTCAATCCATTGGCCACTTATTGCAGAGGCGCTCGCAATAGCCTTTCTTGCCGGCCTCGCGGCTGGAGCTTTACCTGCGTGGCGCGCGGCGCGCCTTTCTCCGGTCGATGCGCTGAGCCATGAATGACCGCTGCTCCCGGTTCAGGCGGCCTTGCCAGCTTGCGACGCAAACGCTGCCTCACATGATCTCAGTCGAGAAGCGTTCGACCAGCATCCGGCGCAGGAATTTGCCGTTGTAATTCCGGGGCAACCCGCCGGCGTCGAGAATCCAGATGCGCCGTGGCGACTTGTACGCGGCGAGACGTTCGCGGCACCATGCCAGCAGTTCGGATTCTTCGGCCGCCGCACCCGGCCGCAATTCCACGGCGGCGGCGGGGATCTCGCCTTTCTCCTCGTGGCACAAGCCAAATGCAATGGCGTGCGCCACCGAGGGATGCGAGAGGACGGCTTCCTCGAGTTCGCGGACGTAGACGGAATAACCGCCGGATTTGATCACATCCTTCATGCGACCAACGAGGCGGATGAGGCCGATGCGGTTGCGCGTGGCGAGATCACCGGTGTGCATCCATCCGTCAGCGGTCAGCAGGCCGTTGTCGCTCTTGTCGTTCCAATAGTGCGGGTGGAGGCCGCGGCGGCGAACCTGGCACTCGCCTATGGCTCCGGCGCGAGTGCGCCTGCCGCTCTCGTCGACCACGCGAACGCGAAACGGCGGCACGGGAAAGCACAGCTGGCCGCTGCCGGGAAGGAACGAGAGCGCAACGCCCATCATCGCGAGGCCGCCAAGTTCCACCATGCCGTAGCCGTTCAGCAGCACCGGCGGGACCCGCATTCCGCCCGGCAGCCGCAGCAGAGCGCCAAAATCGTGAAGGCGCTGCCCCACCTCTTCCGGCAGATAATCACTGGCCGAAAGCCACACGCGCACACTGCGGAGCCGCGCTTGATCGGGATTGCTGTGGATCAGCTTCGAGTACATCGCGGGCACGCCCACAAACGCGGTCACCTTGAATCGCTCCGCGAGAGAGAGGGCGTCTTCCACATTGAAATGCTCGAGGAAGCATCCGCGAATGCCCGCCATAAGGCCATAGAGCGCGATGCTGTTAGCCATGATGTGCGACCAGGGCAACGCCACCAGGGCGAGATCTTCAGGGCCGAGAAAGAGGCCGGCGAGTACGATGGATGCGCGCGCCCCGAGCAGAGCCCTGCTTGAAAGAGCCGCCCCCTTGGGGAATCCGCTGGTACCCGAAGTGTGAAAGACCGCGATGGTCGCGGCCGGATCAATTGTCGAGGGCGGAAAGGAAGTTCCGTCGGGCATGAAACGAAGGAAACCGTCAAGAGTGCGCGCTTCGTCGTCATGCTGAATCCACCTATCGATGGGGAGCACGCTGCGATCGCCGATGCTGCGGCGAAAGACTTTGGTATCGGTGACCAGGATTCTAGTGCCGCTCTCAGAAAGGATGCGGCGCACTTCGCGCACAGAGAGCTGCGGATTGAGCGGGACCGCTACGCCACCGGCACGAATAATGGCCAGAAACCAGTGAAAGCACGCGCGATCGTTGGTGCGATAGACGGCGACGGGCTGTCCGGCGCTGAGGCCGACGGTGCGACGAAGAAACGCGTCCAGGTCGCGGATGGCGGCATGCAATTCGGAGAGAAGAAAGGGCCCATCCTCGCTGACGGAAACTGCATCGTCGCGCCGGCGCCGCACCAACTCGTCCACCAGGTTGGCAACGGTGACGCTGCGGTCGCGGGAGAGCCGGTAGCGGCTGATGAGACTCATGAGGCGGGAACCACCTTGCGTCCCCATTCACTTTCAACGCAATAGTTGAAGAGCCGATCTAGGTACTGCATCACCGGCGGCGGGGAGATGCCGGCGGGCGAGAGCAAACGCTCGGCGTTCGTGGTGTCGAACTGCATGCGCATGGTGAAGTAATCGCGGTAAGCGCGGCCATCGAGCAGCACGCGGCGCTTGCGTCCCCACAACGAAATGAAGAGCAAGGGACGGATTGCGGCAAAAAAGAGCCGCGGATCGACATAGCGGGGCGCGAGACCGTCAAAGTACTCGGCCGCCCGTTTGGCAATCTGATCAATGGTTGCGCTGCCGCGCGGCCCAGCGCAGAGATGGACGGTGCGGCCCAGAGCAGAGCGGTCAAACGCCAGCCGTGCGACCGCGGAAGCAACGAAGTCGACGGGCACAATGTCGAGCACGGCATCAGGAAATCCCGGCACGGTGCGCCAAAGCCGGCGCGCATAAACCTTCAGGGGCCAGTACAACATTTTGAAACTTGACGTAACGCCTGTGTGCGAGTCGCCCACGATGATGCTGGGACGCAGAATTACGCCGGGCAGAGCACGAAGGCGCTCGCCTACCAGCGCCTCTGCTTCGGCTTTGGTCTGTTCGTAAGTGTTGCGATAACCCTGGCCCGGGTCGAGTTCGTCCTCCCGCACAAGTCCGGTGCGCCGCCCCGCCACGTAAGCCGTGCCTACATACGCAAAACTGCGAAGCCCACGCGCGGCCGCGGCAAAATCGAGAACGTTGCGCGTGCCTCCGACATTCATGCGGCGTGCCTCATCGAGCGAGTGATCGAAGCGCACTGTGGCGGCGGAGTGGATCACGCGTGTGATCTCCGCCGCCAGCCGATCGCAGGTTCCGCGATCGAGCCCGCACGCAGGTTGGCTTACATCGCCGGAGACAATTTGAACACGGGCCCGGTCTGATGCCGGAACGATTGCCTGCGCGCGCTCTTCCGCCGATAATCCATTGCCGGGGCGGACCAGAAGAACGAGGCGGGCGTCCGGAACGGTTCGCAGCAACTCGCGCACAAGCTGCCTTCCAACAAACCCCGTCGCGCCGGTAACGAAAACCAGTTCATCGTCCTGCATGGAAGAGCTTGTCCAATCGGGAAAAGTAACCCACCTAACAGTCTAATGACGGCGACGGCATCGCGAAAGCCGGGCATGATTGAAGATGACACTTGTGTCATCCTGGTGCACCATCTTCGTGCACGCAGAGGGCAATCCTCATGGCATCGAATTGACGGCGGGATCTTGCCGAATCAGGGCGCGGCCGGTCACTTGATCACTGCGGGGTTCGCGAACAGGAGCTGCAGTGGGCTAATGCACGTCCACGGAGTGGTCGTCCTCATACTGCATGATGTGAAAGTAAGCTTCCCATCCGCTCCACGAGGCGGGAGCGGGCAGCTTGGCCATGGGATCCTTCAGGTGATTGGCATAGTCCTGCACCAGTTCGTGCGTGCGATAGACCCCGGTCAGCCAATCGCCGCGATACCAGTTCTTCCACTTGCCATATTCAGCCGCGTGCATCGACACCATGATCGCGTCCAACGACTTCAGCGCCTCATCGGCTTCTGCCAGCGCCCTGGCCGTGTCGCCGGCGTTCTCATCCTTCATCGATTGCGCCACGTCGAGCAGCATGCGGTTGCTCTCGCGGTTGATGGTGATCATGGTAAGCACGGCTTCCTGGTAGTAGTCGCGGCGCGCGGGCTCGACCAGGCTTTCAGCTGCCACGGCATCCTTCCACACCGCATCCCAGCGCGGCTGCGCTTCCGTGCTGTCCTTGATGTCGCGCTCGAGAGCCACGGCGCGCTGCGCGGCGTTGATCACGAAGAATCCGGCCCGCGGCTGTGTCCATTTGGGCGACTGACTGGGAACGTTGATGACCTGGTGGCCGCTCAGATAGTCGAGAAGGATCCGCCGCACCTCGGAGTGGTAGTGCTGGTCGCCCTCGACGAGGGGGACGTTGCTCTGCGACCGCGGCGGCATGGGCGGCGCATTGCCCGCCGACGGGGGCCGGAAGAATGCGAACGGCGCCCGCGGCGACGGCGCCGCGAAATACTCCTTGTAAATCTTTGTCATCGCCTCAGCCGACCTGGAGCCAAACTCCTCGGTCGCCCACTTCTTGTAATAGGCATCGTCGGCATCGCCCGGCACGCCGGCGGTCGTCGCGGGCACTCCTCCCCATGCCATCTCCATCACCGCGCGCGTGGTCATCAGCACGGGCCGGATGTCGCTGGTGTTCACAAGAAAATACGAGGTCGCGCCGGCCCTGATGTAGCGGCCAATCTCCGATTGGATCACCTTCGCTGAAACCATCTCAGAAAGCTGGTTCGCCTGCCCATTCATCATGGCCACGTGGAAGTACATGCCCTGTCCGGCCGCAACCTTGCCGCCGTCCTGCATGTCGCCGTAGCCCGTGTCGGCCCACACCAGCGACACCTCCGGCGGAATCTTCAGGTAGCCTTCCTGCATCAGCCGCGCGCCTTCCTGCCACAAATCGGTCACAAATTGCGCATCCGGGTACCGGGCGCGCACAATCTTCATCTGCACGGCGATGGCATCGCTGATGCGTTTGCCCAGCAGCTCATCGTTGTTGCGCACGCTCTCGTCCAGCGATGCATAGCTCGAGTCCGACAAGCCGCGCAACCCCACGCTCCACAGAATCTCCTCGCCGGGCCTGTATGCGGCCACGGCATTGGTCCACGCACGCTCCAGAATTTCAGGGTGCGTTGAGAAGTTGTACGGCACATCCTGCGGCCAGCGCGCCACGTTCACGCCCAGCGGGATGGCGTGGTGCTGGTTCACGATCAGCCCGCGCGCAGCGGCCGCCTGCACCTGCGCGTCGTCAGGAAAGATCCACGTCCCCGGCACCACCATGTTTCCCTTCAGCCGCAGAATCGTTTGAAACACCATCTCCCAGGTTGAAAGCGCGATTCCTGTCTGGTCGCTTTTTTTCGGCGTCACCCAGCCTGTGAGCAAATCCTCGTCGTTCGTGAAGAAGCCGCGGTACTTGAACACCGGACTTGGATAGGTCTGCGCGAAGTCTGCCGGAAGCGGGATTGATGTGCGCTTCGCAGGTTCCTTGTCGGTCCACAAATACATCGGATCGACGCCCAGCACCTTCTGCGAAAACTCGTAGATCGCGTAGATGGTGCCGCGCATGTCCGCGCCGGTGAGGCAAACCACCTGCCGATGGGTCGGCCCGATACCGGTGCCTACGAGGGAAAATGCAAACGCCTCGCGGTCGGCTGTCGTCGCACAACCCAGGCCCGCCGGCACATTCTGGCTCTGCGCGATCAAAATGGCGACCGGCCCTGCCACGCCCAGATCGTTCACCACCTTCGGTTGGGTCGCGAAGACCTTGGCGAAGTCTTTGCGCAGGTCCTCAGTGGCCAGGCGCACAGGGCCCGTCTCCCGCGTGCTCTCCACGATCGTGACCGAGCCATTGATAGAAACGCGCGGCGCCTGTGCGGCAGCGGAAGTCGCCCAAGGCGGCAGAGCGCAAAACGCCGCCAGGAGCAGAAGTTTGAAAAGGTCGGAAACAAAACGCGGCATCGGCATTGGCATTCTCCCCGCGCGGAAACGGGTCGGCTCATGTTTCCTTCGCGCCACGAATTATATCGCTTCGCACCCTGTCGCTCGGCCATGCCGTCAGCGTTCCGGGTGATAGATTAGTTTCGTCTCCAGACTGAAGGCGAGGTTTTGCTTGTTGCCGGGTCTTCGCGCGTTCTTTGTCGCCCTCGTCGCGCTTTCCAGTGCCGCTTGCGCCGCGCAGCGCATACAGGCTGCGCCCGTGCCGGCTGAAATGCAATCGGGTTTCTTTGCGGTCACGGTCAACGACCAACGCGTCGACGTGGCCCAGGCCGCTTCGAACTACGAATTTGTCAGCTTCGATCTCACCGGACCGGTCGAAATCACAATCACCGCGGCCGACCCCGCTTTCTGGAATCGCGGCGTCGACATCGAGCCGTGGCGGCTGGGCCTGCGCGCCACACATCCCGCAGGCGAGCCCCAGACCATCCGCTTTCGCCTTTCCGGCCCGGCCAAGCTCTCTGTTTCGCGGCCCGGCGACTTCCTGAACCAGGCGCGCATGCTGTTTATTTTTGCTGGATCGCCGCCTCCGCCTCCACCGGCGGCCGGCCCCAACGTCACCATCGTGCCGCCCGGATTGCATCGCGAGAGTCTCAATCCGAAGAGCGGCGACACCATTTACCTCGCGCCGGGCGCATTCGTCTTCGGCAGCTTGAATCTGTGGCAAGTGGACAACGTCAAGGTGCTCGGCCGCGGAACCATTGTCTACGACGGACCGCAGGATCCAGCGGGCGACGAGGGATGGATGCGAAAGCCGGACTGGCACTGCATCGTCGCCTACCAGGCGCATAACGTCGAGATCGATGGCCTCACCTGCATCATCCGTTCGCGAACCTGGTCCATCCAGATGACCGATTCCACTGGTTTCCGCTACGACGATCTGCGCGTTATCGGCGGCAACCCTTTGAACGCCAATCAAGATGGCATGGACTGGCTGGGCGGCGGCGACTCCGTGGTCCACGACGCCTTTCTGCGTTCGTCAGACGATGACCTGGCGATGGAAGGCAACTGGGATGGTTACAGCGAGGCCGATATGATCCGACCCGGCTCCGATGTCAACGACATCGTGGTCGAAGACAGCGAGCTTTCCACCAGCATTTCCAACGTGGTGCGCATTGGCTGGCCGCAAAAGATCTTCAACTCGCGCAACTTCACCCTTCGCGACTCCGACGTTCTTCACGCCGGCATCGGCGCGTGCGGCCAAACCTTCGGCCTGCTCGGATTCTGGGGCGCGAATGGCGCCAGCGGCGACCATTCCGGCGTGACGTTTGAAAATCTGCTGCTCGACAACTGGTACTCGCTGGCGCAGATGGAGCAGGAGCAGCCCTGGCTGCACGGATTCACCTTCCACAACATTTGGGCGTTGGATCAGCCGCCGCTCGCCGAATCCACACTTACCGGCGACGTGCAGGATGTGACCTTCGACAACGTGAAATACGGGCAAGTGCGCGTGGCCAGCGATTCCGAGGTTCCGCTCGTGGTTTCGGCAGGAGCTGCGCAGCCGAATTTCTCGCCCCCTCCTCCGCTCGTGGCCACCTTTCGCATTGACCCGCCGGTTTTCGCGCCGGGCCAGAAGGTCACTCTGACCGCGCAGCCCGCGCCCGGCGCGCAATGCACGTGGCTTTTCGGCGATGGACGAACTTCCCAGCGCTGCCGCGTGCGGCATCGCTTCCCTGACGCACTTGGAACCGAACTCGACGGCAAAAATGGCGCGGGCCGCTTTCGCGTCCTGCTCCACGTGACCGATGCGGCCGGCCATCAGGATTGGGCTGCGCAGGGACTGGTGGCCGTCGCAAGCTGGCACGATGCATTGAAACCCGCCGCGCAATCCGGGCAAACCGGGCAGCCTTCGCCGGGGCTGGCTTGGAAAATCTACACCGGCGCGTGGACCGAGCTGCCCGATTTCTCGCAGCTCCAGCCCGTCGCCACTGGCGTCTCGCCCAACCTCGCAGGCGGCGCGCAAGAACCCACAGGTTACGCTTCGACATGGGATGGATTTATCAGCATTCTTGCCGACGGCGGTTACACTTTTCACCTCATCGACCGCGACGGGGCGCGCCTGGTCATCGATGGCATGGAAGTGGCCAAAACCGGCGTGCCCTTCGCGCAGGTTTGCGGCTCGCCCGGCAACGCCCTGCGTTACGATCGCGGCGCGCTGGGTCTGCGCGCGGGCCTGCACACTATTCACATCGAGGCGCTCAACACCGCCAGCGAAGGCGCGCCACGCTTGTTGTGGGAGGGACCAGGTTTGCCGCTTGAAGATGTCCCGGGAGGGGCGTACGGGCAGGGCGTAGGAGGCAAGGAACAGGCGTCAAAGATCGGCGCTGGGTCGGGTTCGCGCATTCCTGGGTCTCAGAATCGAGATCCGGGGTACCTTCTCGTTGCGAGGGAACGGGCTGCCCCGAGGCGTGGGCCGATCGCCGAGGGGCGTGAAGAATATCCTTCTGATAGACACATTTGTAGAATCCGTCCACGTCGTCCTGTAGATAGAACGGCGCAAAGCCAATAAAAAATCTGGAACATTGGGGAGCAGTGAATCGTAACAGGCTTGAAAGGGATAGAGTGCCTTATGCCGGGCCGGATTCATCTCTTTAGCTTCCTGATGTCGATTGCACTCCTTGTGCCGCTGAAGTCGCAACAGGCGGGCCCGTGGCAAGACCCATCACCGCACAAGACGCGGTTTGTGGCCGTGAATAAGGACGTTCGTCTGGAGGTGCTTGATTGGGGAGGTTCGGGCAGGGCTGTGATCCTTTTGGCGGGTGGCGGGAACACGGCGCACGTATTCGACGATTTCGCGCCCAAACTGGCGGCCCACTACCACGTGTACGGCATCACGCGCCGCGGGTTTGGTGCATCAACCTACGCCCCCATGGAAGGCGGAGCCGATCGCGTGGGAGAAGACGTGATGGCTGTCATTCGAGCTCTTCATCTCAATAAGCCTGTTTTGGTAGGGCATTCCATTGCCGGCGCGGAGTTGAGCTCGGTGGCCACGCTTCACCCCGACAGCATTGCGGGCGTCATCTATCTGGAAGCAGCCTACCCTTATGCGTTCGACGACGGAGAGGGACCAACGATGAAGGAGTTCCTTGAGGCTCAAGGGCCCAACGCACCAACTCCAAGTCAGTCCGATCTGGCCAGCTTCAGCGCGCTGCAGAGTTGGGACGCACAGACGTATGGTTTCCGGCTTCCGGAGGCGGAGTTCCGTCAGACCTGGGATTCAACACCCGAGGGACGACCCGAAAAACCTCGCGACTTCCCGGGATCGCAGAGCTTCATGACGATCATGATGAGTACGAAGAAGTACACCAAGATACCAGTGCCCGCGCTGGCCGTCTTTGCGATTCCCCATCTGCAAGAGGCTTGGATGTCCAAAAATGCCGATCCCGCTGTCCGCAAAGCCGCCGATGACTATTTCGCAAAGCTCGACGCCCTGGCAGTGAAGCAGGCCAAGGCATTTGAGGCTGGTGTGCCGGGTGCGCGAGTGGTCAAATTGAAGGGCATGCATTACGTCTATGTGTCCAATGAATCGGACGTGCTGCATGAAATGCGCGCCTTCATGGAAAACCTGAGGTAGGCAACCTGTCGGGGTCACTTGGGCAGTTGCGTTACATCCCACCCGCCGCCCAGCGCACGCACCAGGCTCACGCTCTCGGCAAACTGGCGGCTCTGGATGTTGATGGCCGTCACTTCGTCCTGCAGCAGCGTCTGTTCGGCGGTTAATACTTCAAGGTAACTGGTCACGCCGCCCTTGTAGCGCGCGTTGGAAAGATCGAAGGAGTGTTGCGCCGAGTCCACGGCGCGCTGCTCCACCTGTGCTTCCTGCTCCAGGATCCGCAACGCCGCAAGCTGGTCCTCTACGTCGTCGAAGGCCTGAAAGACGGTGTTGCGATAACCATCCGCCTGCGCCTCGTAGCTGTGCCGGGCTGCATCGGTCAGCGCGTGCCGCTGGCCCGCATCAAACAGCAGCTCGGTGGCCTGCGCGCCCAGTGTCCACATCGAGCTTGGCCCCTGGATCCACGTGCCCAGGCGTGTGCTTTCGAAGCCCCCCGAGCCACCCAGCGTGATGGTCGGGTAAAAGGCGCTGATGGCAATGCCGATTTGCGCGTTGGCCGCGGCGGTTGACCTTTCTGCCGCAGCAATGTCGGGGCGCCGTTCCAGCAGCTGCGATGGCACACCCAGGGGCACCTTGGGCAGCGCCAGATCGAGCGGCGAAGCAGGAATGCTAAAGTCCGGCAGGTTGTAGTTGGCAATCGTCCCGATCGCGTGTTCATACTGCGCGCGCGCCACGCCCACGTCGACGAGCTGTGCACGCACCGTTTCCAGCTGCGTCTTGGCCTGGGCTACATCCACCGCCGTCGCCACTCCGCCAGCGAATCGCCGCTGCGTCAGATCCAGTTGCCGTTCCAGGTCGGCCACCGTGGCCGTCAGCAGCTTGATCTGCGAGTCCAGCCCGCGCAAAGCAAAGTAGTCGGTCGCCATCTCGGCGTGCAGCGTCAAATCCACGCTTGCCGCGTCGGCTGCGCTCGCCTGCGCGGTTTCGCGCGCCTGCTCCACGGTGCGTCGAATGCGGCCCCAGAAATCCGGTTCCCAGCTGGCCTGCCCCGCGATCGTAAAGTCGCCGTAGGAAGTGGAGCTGCTTTTATTCCAATCCGGCTGGTTTGCTGAATACTGTCCGCGGGTGGCGGAGGGCCCCGCCGAGAGCGTGGGGTACAGGTTTGCCCGCGCCGCGCTCACCTGGTCCCGCGCAGCCAGATAGGTTTCCAGCGCCTGCTTCAGTTGCACGTTGTCGCTGGCAATGCGCTCTTCCAGCCGGTTCAACTGCGGATCCTGGTAAATTTCCCACCACTTGCCTTTGAGCATCCCATCCGACGGGTTGGCGGGCTGCCATTGACCCCCGGGAGGGTTGGGTGGCGGCGCCAAGGTGTCGCCGCCGGCTTCTTTATACACAGAGGGAGCGTTGTAGCCGGGGCGATTGTAGTTGGGGCCGACGGGCTTGCAGGAGGTGATTAAAAGCAGCGAGCAAGGGAGCAAGGGAGCGAGGGAGCGGACGAAGCGTAGCAGCGAGCAAGGGAGCAAGCCACCCCGATGAGCACCAATCGCTGGCCAGGGGCTCTGGCACCGAGGAAGGGAGCGAGCGAGCTGCGACAAGCCTCTGCTGCGTTCTGCTCGCAGTTTTGCCGGCCGGCACGCCACAGCTACAGGCCTCCTACGCCGGATGGCCTGCTGCCGGGGTGCACGACGGTGACTTTTTCCCCATCGATGAGCGAGTCGGGCGGATCCTGGATGACCTGGTCGCCGGGATTCAGGCCGTTGACGACCTGCACGTTTGCTCCATCGTCCTCGCCGATAACCACGCGAACGAGGTGCGCCACATTGCCATCCACAAGTATGGCCACTTCAAGGCCGTCGCGCCGGAAGATGAGGGCGGCGGTGGGCACAATGAAGGTCGGACCCGCCACCGGCGTTTTGAAGTGCACCTGCGCCAGCGCGCCCGGCGTCAGCTCGCCGGAGCGGTTGTCGATGTCCACCTCGGTGAGCATGGTCCGGCTTGCCGGGTCAATGGCGTCGGCGGTACGCACCAGCGTGCCCATGTAGGTTTTTCCGGGATGCTCCGGAAACGTGAGTTCGATCTTCATGCCGCGCTTCAGGGTCTGCGTATAGAGCTGCGGTACGTTGGTGTACACGCGCAGCGTCTCGGTGGCCTGCATGTGGAAGAGCTCCGCACCCGCGCCTTGTCCTCCGCCTTGTCCCGCACCCTGGTTGATCAGCTGGCCGGTATCCACCGCGCGCGCCGTCACCACGCCGTCGAAAGGCGCGTAGACTTTTTCAAACGATTGCAGTTCCTTGAGCCGCTGCAGATTGGCCTGGGCCGATTTCACCGCCGCCGAGGTTGCCGCCGCCTGGCTCACAAACGTGTCGGTATCCTGTTGCGAAACTGCATCCGACTTCACCAATCCCGAGTAGCGATCAGCCTGGATCTTGGCATTGCCTGCATTGGCCTCGGCCGTTGCCAGGTCTGCTTCAGCCTGCGCCACCTGCCGGTCAAGCTCGGGGGTATCGATCACCGCCAGCAGCGCTCCCTTTTTCACCTTGGAGCCAATGTCGTAGTACCAACGCACGAGGTAGCCGTCAGTGCGCGCGTAGATGGGCGCGTCTGTATAGGCAGTCACGTTGCCGGGCAGGACGAACGTATCCACGGGCGCGCCGGGCTGCGCAGGCGCCACGCTCACCGTGGGCGCGGCGGACGCGTCGGTGCGCTGCGTCAGGGCGCTGTTGGCGTGCACGCGCGCCAGGATGCCCATCACCGCCAGCACCAAGGCAGCCATGAGCACAACCGCTGCCAGCACCAGCGCCGTGCCCGTCGAAACAGGCTTCTGCTCCGGCGCTTGGCCGAACGCGCCTTCAGGCCCGCCCCCGGTTGCGCGCGCATTCAGATTAGGTTCGTCGTTCATCGCCTGTTACTCCAATTCATCGAGGGCCGCACCGTCGGGAATGCGCTGGACCGACTTCCGGTTGCGCTCCAGCCAGCCGTGAACGACCGAGAAAAATGCCGGGACAAAGAACAGGGTAGCGCCCGTAGCCAGCAAAAGCCCACCGATCACGGCGCGGCCCAGGGGCGCGTTCTGCTCGCCGCCCTCGCCCAGTCCCAGCGACATGGGCACCATGCCGATAATCATGGCCAGCGCGGTCATCAACACCGGCCTTAGGCGCACAAATCCCGCATTTAATGCGGCTGTGCGCGCGTCGCCCACCAGAACTTCCAATTGCTCGCGGGCAAAGCTCACCACCAGGATCGAGTTCGCTGTGGCCACACCCATGCACATGATGGCCCCGGTCAGCGCCGGTACGCTCAGCCGTGTCCCGGTCAGGAACAGGAACCACACAATCCCCGCCAGCGCCGCCGGCAGCGCGGCCACGATCAGAAACGGATCGAGCCACGACTGAAAGTTGACGACGATCAGCAGGTAGACCAGCAGAATCGAGAAGGCCAGCCCGCTCAGCAGGCCGATATACGAGCTGTGCATGGTTTGACTCTGCCCGCGAAGATTGAATGCCGAGCCGCGAGGAAGATCCTTCTGATGTTCGGCCACGATTCTCTCCATGGCGCGCGTCACACTGCCCAGGTCGCTGCCCTCCACGTTGGCATAAATGTCGATCACCGGCTGCACGTTATAGTGGGTTACCGTGCCCTGCTCGGCGCCAGGAACGATGGAGGCGAGATTGCCCAACACCTGCACGGGAGCGGGAGCGCCGGGCGCAGCCGTGGGCGCCGCTCCTGCCACAGCCGCGCCATTCGAACCCGGCGCTGCCGTAGAGGGAGCGCTGCCGGGTGTTACCCCGGGAATGATCCCTGAGATGGGCAGGCTTTGAAGTTGCGCCATCGAATCCATGCGATATTGCGGCGCCATTACCGCGACGCTGTAAGAAACCCCATTACGGGGGTCGAGGTAAAAGCTGGGGCTGGTCTGAAAGCTCCCGCTTAGCGCCACCAGCAGGCCCTGCGCCACGTTCTGCTGTGTCAGTCCGATGGCCTGCGCGCGCGTCCGATCCACGTTCACGGTCAGGTTGGGGTAATTGAACGGCTGCTGGATGCGTGCGTCCACAACCCCCGGCACGTAGCGGACTTCGTTAAGCATGCGCTCGGCCAGGGCGCGATTGGCATAGAGATTGGGGCCCACCACCTGAATATCGATCGGCGCGGCGAGTCCGAAGTTCAATATCTGGGTCACGATATCCACCGGAACCGAGTAGAACATTACGCCGGGATATTCACGCGCCAGGGCCACGCGAATTTTATTGACATAAGCAGCCGTGGGGTGATGATGCGGGCTCAGTTGCACCTGAATGTCGGCATCTGAGGGGCCGACGGGCGCGGACACGGAGTAGGAGAGATTCAGCGACGAGTAAGGCAGGCCGATGTTATCCAGAATCGTTACCAGTTCGCCGGGCGGAATCTGCCGCCGGATGGAGTCCTCAATGTGATCGCACAATGCGGCGGTCTCTTCAATGCGTGTGCCGGTATGAGCGCGCACGTGAATGGTGAACTGGCCGGAGTCGACGGACGGGAAAAAGTCCTGCCCCAGCCAGGGCGCCAGTCCCAGCGACGCCAGGGTGAACGCCAGGAACACAATGAGAAATGCCTTGGCGTGATCGACGCAGAAAGTGAGCAGTCGGAGGTAGCCATGGCGAAACCGCTCGAAACCAACCTCGAAACCGTGTTGAAAGCGCGTAAATGGGTTGCGGCTCGCTTGTTTTCTCGCGGTCTCAGCGTCATCGTGCTCCAGAAGCAGGTACTTGGCCATGGTAGGCACGAGCGTGCGCGAAAGGAAGTAACTGGCCAGCATGGCGAAGACCACGGCCTCGGCCATGGGCACAAACAGGTAGTGAGCCACGCCGCTCAGGAAGAAAATGGGCACGAAGACGATGCAGATGGCGAGTGTCGAGACAAAAGCGGGGGTGGCGATCTGCGCTGAACCGTCGATGATCGCCTGCTCCAGGTCCCTTCCCGTCTCCAGGTAACGATTGATGTTCTCAATGGCCACCGTGGCGTCGTCGACCAGAATGCCCACGGCCAGCGCCATCCCGCCCAGCGTCATGATGTTGATGGTTTCGTGCAGCGCGTCAAGCAGGATGAGCGAGCAGAGAATCGACAAGGGAATCGAAACCGCGATGATGATGGTGGAGCGCCAACTGCCCAGAAAAACCAGGATCATCAACGCCGTCAGGCAGGCGGCGATGATGGCTTCATGGACCACGCCATCGATGGAATTGCGCACGAAGATTGACTGGTCGGAGAGCGGGGTGATTTTCAACGCCGGAGGCAGTTGCCCCTTCATGGCGGGGTTGTTGATGATTTGCCGCACGCTTTTGATAATGTCCAGCGTCGAAGTGGACCCGATTTTGAGGACGTTCATCAGAATGGCGCGGTGGCCATCTACGCGCACGATGTTGGTTTGCGGCGGATTTCCGTCACGCACGTGGGCCACGTCGTGGATGTAAACCACTGTGCCGTTCACCGCCCTGATGGGCAGATCGTTCAGTTGCTGGATCAGAGATGGCGCGGAGTTGGTCTCCACCTGGTACTCAAAGCGGTCGAGCTTGATGGTCCCTGAAGGCGCGATGATGTTCTGGTTGCCGAGCGCGTTCACCACGTCGGCGGGCGACAATCCCCGGGCCTGCAGCGCATTCAAATCCAGATCCACCATGATTTCGCGTTGCTTGCCGCCAAATGGGAAGGGGATCTGCGCGCCCTCCACCGTTGCCAGCTGAATGCGAAGGACCGTCGTGGCGATGTCGTTCAGTTGTGTTTCGTTGATCCCCTTTCCGGCCAATCCCAATTGCAGGATGGGAACGCTGGAGGCGTTGTACTGGATGATGAAAGGCGGCGTGCTGCCGGGCGGCAGCGAGCGCAATTGCACCTGGCTGATGGCCGTCACCTGCGCCACCGCCTGCCCGATATTCACGTTGGGATGGAAGAAAACCTTGATGATGCTGTAGCCCACGAGCGACGTCGATTCGATGTGGTCGATGTCGTTCACCGACGTGGTCATGCCGCGCTCGGCATTGGTCACAATACGGTTGGCCATCTGATCTGCCGACAGCCCACTGTAAAACCAGATCACCGTGACCACGGGGATATCGATGTTGGGAAAGATATCCGTCGGCATCGATTCGATGCTGAAAACGCCGAGGATCAAAATGAGCAGCGCAAAGACGACAAAGGTATATGGCCGCCGCAGCGCCAGCCTGACAATCCACATCATAGGCCTGGTATTCGCTCCTCGGCCGGCGCCTCTCGGGTGCCGTGGCTCTCAACTGATCGGCCATGGGCACAGGTCGCAAACGGGCCGGCAACAATCCCCGGTGCGCGCCGGCTTTTCGAAATCGGGGCCGGATTGTGCATACCTGCCGCGGCCCCAGGGTTCGTGTTGAAAATACTATGGTAGCTGAATCACGAAGGTGCGTGGAGAAAACAGGCAGGCGTGCGCCTCAATCGCGCTGGTTGGCGGGCGGTTTGCGCATGGCAGCGGAGAAAAAAGCTTCGCCCTTTCCCCATCGTCAATGCCGCGCCGCTCGCATACGGGCAATGCGCGCTTCCTCGTTTCCCCCAATCGAAGCTGACCTGATGCCCGACAAAGCGTCTAATGGGCATGCTCACCGTCTTGTCGGGAGGCTCGGGCATCGCAACCCGCCTGATTCCGGTAGACTGTGGGATGAATTCCAAAAGAGGGATTCAGCCCGGGCTCGAGTGTGCGCGGCAGGGGCATTGCGCGAAGGGTGCGGTGGCGCGGCTATACGGCGGCTCGCCGGCCGTTGTGGAGCCTCAAGGGGTGGCCAGTGCGGCGCTGCATGAAGGAAAAACACCACCAGGCGTCCGCAGCTCCGCGCGGCACCAGTTGGAGAACCGTAATCCCCGGCCCGGGGGTTTGGGCGGGGTGGCCACGGTCTTGTAGAATCAATCTTTCCTTGAGGGAAGGCCGGATCTTCAAAAGTGGGCCAGATTTTCAGCAATGAGGGTGTGCATATTTTTCCTGTGAAGCATAACTATCGCACGAAAGAGAACTTGTGCTCGTCGCAGGGCTCAAACCCGGTGAAGATCAGGCACACTTCCATTTCCATGGCGAAACGCGTGGTAATGAACTTGACTCGCGCGTGTTTGCTGCTGGCATTGTTCTGCGGTGTGGCCGGGGCCATGGCTCAAACTCCCGAAACCATCGATTCGATTCGGGTCATCGGCAATCGCCGTATCCCCAAGGAGACCATCCTGGCCCGGATGTTCACGCATCCCGGCGACACCTACGACCCCATCTCCATTGAGCGTGACTTCAACTCGCTCTGGAATACCGGCTACTTCGAGGATCTCCGCATTGAGCGGGAGGACTCTGAGAAGGGCATCATCCTCAACGTCTTCGTCCGTGAGAAACCGACCATTCGCGATATTTCCTACAAGGGAAACAATGCGGTCAGCAACTCCGATATCATGGACCGCTTCAAGAAGGAAAAGGTCGAGCTTTCGGTCGAGGGCCAGTACGATCCCACCAAGATCAAGCACGCCGAGACCGTGATCAAGGAGCTTCTCGCCGAGCACGGTCACCAGTTCGCCACGGTCAAGACCGACGTCAAGACGGTTCCCCCGGCCTCTGTGTCCATCACCTTCAACATCAAAGAAGGCCCGGTGGTCAAGGTCGGTAAGATCACCTTCGTGGGCAACCAGCACCTTGGCGCGCTCTACCTGCGCCGCTCCATGAAGAACCTCAAACCCATCGGCGTTCCCTATTCCATCATCTTTGAGAATCTCTTCGCCCAGACCTACGACTCCTCGAAGCTCGAAGAAGACACCGAGCGCGTGCGCCAGGCGTATCGCGACAAGGGCTACGCCTACGCCGCCGTGGAGCAGCCCAAGACCCAGATTCGCGACGAGGGCGGGCTGAACTGGTTCACATTCAGGCCTCGCAAGGGCAAGCGTGTCGACATCCAGATGACCATCGAGGAGGGGGAACGCTACCGACTCGGCTCCATTACCTTCACAGGCAATAAGCAGATCACCAACATGAAGGCCCTTCGCGGCACCTTCCCCATCAAGGACGGTGACTGGTTCAGCGCCACCCTGATTGCCAAGGGCCTCGACAATCTGAAGAAGGCTTATGGAAGCCTGGGCTACATCAACTTCGGCGCCATCCCCAAGCTCGTCCCCGACGAGCAGAAGAAGACGGTGTCGATGACCATCGACATCGATGAAGGCAAGCAGTTTTTCGTCTCGCGCATCGAGTTCCAGGGCAATACCATCACCCGCGACCGCGTTATCCGGCGCGAGCTGCTGCTCGACGAAGGCTCCGTTTACAACTCCCAGCTCTGGGAGTACAGCCTGCTGCGCCTCAACCAGTTGGAATACTTTGATCCTCTCAAGGTCGACCAGGATTCCGAAGCCCACCAGGATGCCGATGCGGGCACCGTCGACCTGTTGCTCAAGGTCAAGGAGAAGGGCAAGAACTCCATTGGGCTCAATGGCGGCGTCAGCGGCTATGCCGGGGCTTTTCTCGGCGTCAACTACCAGACCAACAACTTTCTGGGATTGGGCGAAACCCTTAGCCTCCAGGCCAACCTAGGCAGCATCAGCCGCACTTTCACCTTCGGCTTCACGCAGCCCTACATCCGTAATCGCCCCATCAACCTCGGGTTCCAAATCTTCAACAACAAAACCGATTACAACCCGGCCAAGAACTATCAGGCCACCACCGGTGCTTCGCTCAACCTTTCCACCGCCGAGAAATCGCTCACCCAGAACTACAACGTCGGCTCCGACGGCATGAACTTCTCCCTGAGCTATCCGCTGAAGCGACATGCCTTCCAGCGCGTTGGCGTCACCTATTCGTGGACGAAGTCAACCATCACGGCCTTCAGCAGCGCTTCGCAGACTTACTTCCAGACCATCGCCTTCCGGTCCGGCGTGCAGGGCTCAAATCCGCTGGCCGGCATTATTAATAGCAATATCGGATTCAGCTACATTTACAACACGGTCGATAATCCTACCCGCGCGCGCGCCGGCAAGGAATACACTGCGTTCCTGCAGGCTTCGGGTATCTGGGGCGACGTGCGCTATATCAACCCAGTCGTCGCCTACAAGCGCTACATGCCCATGCACTACCTGATCCCGTCGAAGGACGGGCATAACGTGCTGGGCGTGCGTGCGCAGCTTGGTTACATCCAGGGCATCACCGGAGACGTCGCTCCTCCCCAAAACCGCTTCTACGCCGGCGGCGAGTTGGAACTGCGCGGGTTCGACGTGCGTGGCGCCACACCTTATGGTTACGTCCCCACCCGCGTGAATTTCCAGCTCACCAATCCCGACGGCCAGTGCGTGCTGCAACAGCCGTCGAACACCGCCAATACCGCCTGCGTGCAGGTTCCGCTCCCGGTTTATGGCATAGCGTCCATCGGCGGCGATACCAACCTCCTCACCAATGTCGAGTACCGCATCCCCGTCATCGGTCCATTCGATTTCAAGCTCTTTGACGACTTCGACATCGACTCCGCAGTCAACCACGGTCAGCTTTTGCAGAGCCCTGAAGGCTTTGCTTCGATCACTGCGCCGCTGTATGGTTGCCAGGCTTTGCAGACGATTGGAGGCATTACCTCCTGTTACAGCAACATTCACGGCTCCCAAGTGGGATTCCAACCCGACATCAAGCCGGTGGCCGGCACCAACTTCGTTCCCCGCATGTCGATGGGCGCGGAAATCGCGGTGCTCATGCCCGTCATCAATGCCCCCTTCCGCATCTACTACGCCTATAACCCCATGCGTCTTTATGAGACACCGTATTGCAATGAGCCGGGCTCGGGTTACCACCAGTTGAGCTGCTCGGCCGCGCTTATCACGCGCGACATGTTTCCGCCGGGCGGTGCGGGTGACTATACCTATCAGGAAGCGATCCAAGCCTATGGCGCGCAGAACATCTTCCGCGAGCCGCGTAAAACCTTCCGCTTTACCATCTCGACCACGTTCTAAAAAACAGGGAGCAAGGGAGCAAGCGAGCAAGAAAACGCGGGCCGCGCGTAGCTTTGCTATTTACCGGTTCCACAATGCTCTAAATCAGATTTCAGGTTTCGGGTGTCAGGTTCAGAGGGTTCCTTCCTGCGCAACGGCACCAGTTTGAAAATGCGGAGGCATCTCCCCCTCGCTTCCTTGCTCCCTCGCTCCCTTGTTCCCTTGTTCTCTACCCCCTACTTCCGGTCTCCTTGTTCCCTTGTTCTCCCGTCTTCTATAATTCTCCTAGTTCCCAGCGATGCCTTCGTAGACGTCGTATTCGCTCTTCGTTGCACGCTGCGCTCAGCTTCCGGAAGGTGGGTTTTGCTTGCATCGATTCGTTCCAGGGGCGATGCATTGCGGAGAGCTGGCCGTCTCAGTTTGAGCTGAGAGTGTCGATCGGCATTCGGGAACCCCGAAGGAGTCTTCGATTCGCATGAAGCGTCTGCTCTTTTCCGCCCTAATGTGCGCATTCGCGCCCGCCGTTTTGGCTGCCGGTCAAAACGCTGCCCCGCCCAAGCCCGCGGCAACCGGAGCCCAAAGACCTGCAACCGCGGCGCAAAGGCCGGCCGCACCGGCTCAGACCACTCCGGCTGGTCCCACCAAGGTAGCAGTCATCATGTTTCAGGCTGCGGTTACCCAGACCAACGAGTTCCAGCGCGGCTTCGCCGATCTGCAAAAGAAATATGATCCCAGGCGCGCTCAGATCAAGAGGCTGAGCGACGAAATCGATACCCTGACCAAGCAACTGCAGACCCAGGGCGCCCAGTTAACCGATGCCGAGCGCGTCAGCCGCGCCCGCACCATCGATGAAAAGAAGAAGCAGTTGGACCGCGACACACAAGACGCGCAGAGCGACTTCCAAAACGACATGCAACAGTTGTTCACCACCGTGGCCCAAAAAGTGGACGAGTTGATGACGGAGTATGCGGAGAGGGAGGGCTACACGCTGGTTCTCGATGCAGGAGAGCAGCAGAACGCCACCGTTCTCTACGCGATTCAGTCGACCGACATCAGCAAGGCTGTTATCGAGGCTTACAATGTCAAGTCGGGCGTTCCCGCACCGCCGCCCCAGGCACCTGGCCCGCCCGCCGTCGATGCACCCCAACCTCAGCCCGCGCCCGCGCACTGAACGACAGGAAGCAGGGAGTAGCCAACAGGGAACAGACGCCCGCCCGCTACTCCCTACTGGCAACACCCTATTCCCTAGTCCGCCGTCCCTGCCCTATAATCGCTGTAGTTCCAAGTGTCGTCTCCGTTGCGTCTTTTTCAGCCTCGCGCCGTCCGGCGCTGCAGTTTCCGCAACAAGCCGGGGTGAGAATGAGCCGTGAGAACTTTTGGGGAGGCAAAGGCTCGTTTCTGCGTCCAAATGATGAGCCGCACGGGAATTCCGAAGGAGTTTTCGATTCAAATGAAGCGTTCGATGGCACTCGTTTTCCTTCTGGCCTCAGGGATCGCCCTGAGCGCCTTTGCCCAGACACCGGCAACGCCGGCCGCCTCGCCTGCCCCCGCCGCGGCGCCCGCCGGTCCTGCCAAAATCGCCGTAATCGCCTTTCAACAGGCCGTGGGCCTGACGAATGAGGGGCAGCGCGATCTCGCCGATCTGCAAAAGAAGTACGCCCCCAAAGAAGCCGCGCTCAAGTCGCTCAGCGACGAGATTGACAACCTGACCAAGCAGTTGCAGGCGGCGAATGCCCAGTTGACCGATGCCGAGCGCAACAACCGCGCCAAGGTCATCGACGACAAGAAAAAGCAGCTCGACCGCGAGGCCTCCGATCTGCGCGATGCGGGCCAGCAGGAGATGCAGGATATTTTCAACAGCCTTCAGGCGAAGGTGTACGACGTAATGCAGTCCTACGCCGAGCAACAAGGCTTCACGCTGATTCTTGATTATTCGCAGCAGCAATCGCCCGTGCTTTACGCCAGCAAGGCAACCGACATCACCAAACAGGTGATCGACGCCTATAACCTCAAGTCGGGCGTCCCGGCTCCCCCGCCGCAACCGGCTGCGGAAGCCCCCAAGCCTGCAGCCCCCAAGCCGGCCGCACCCAAACCGGCTGGCACCCACTGAGCGAACTGATCCGGACGCCACGGCAAGGGCCTCCCAGGCGAGGCCCTTTCAGTCAAGGCTTCACGGCTGACCCCTCGGCCTCGGGACGCCGGGAGTGGCAGGATTCCGAAGCGAGAATCCGCCCTGCTTGAGCCAACCTAAATCTGTGGAAAATTTTGTGGATTTCTTTCAGATCGCACCCTTGAGGAGGCAGATTTAGACTCTTGCCAAACCGCGCTGTTCTCTGCTAAGCGGTGCAACTCGTTCTCTTTCAAAGAAGAATCGCCTGCCACTTCTCCCGGCCAGGGCCTCGCTCCCGTGCAAGACGCGATTCCGCCCCAGCGGCCGGTTTCCACAAACGGCCATGAAGAACCTGTAATAAAGGGTTCCGTATTCCTGCCGCTGGGCGAAGGTCGATTTAGCTTCCCGTTCCGCGGTGCGGCGATCCGATTCATTCAGGAGCTAACCACTCCAATTAGCACCTTGGGCCCTGTGGGCTGCGGTTCGCCGCCTAACGGCTCCATCGTCACGGCAAACGCTTTCGCCACCATCCCCGGCGTCACGTGCACCACCACGATCCCGCTCTCCTGATTTGGCGCCACCAGGCCCGCGCTCACTGGTGCTCCCGAAGCGGGCACGAGCCACAACTGGTAGCTCTTATCGGCGGGGGCGGGCGCAATTTGCCCCGAGTACACGGCCATCCCCATACGAGCGTTGTACATCACGTGCGCCTGTCCGGGGGGCTCACCGGCCTGTTCCAGCAGCGTGGTCATCGAGGTATCGGGTGCGCCGGCTACCTGCCCCATGGCCTGCATCGCCACGGTATCCTGGGCAACCTGCGCCTCAAGCTGCTTCATCTGCTTTCCGCGTTCCAGATCCTGCTTGGCCAGTTCGAAGGTCGCGATTGCCAGCACGGCCGTGGCCAGGCCAAAGCCGAGCGAGAAACGCAATCCCCAGCGGATTTTCTTCGGCGTCTCCGGCACGGACTTCTTAGCCGTCGCCACACCCTCCGCCTTCACCTTCTCCATCAGAGATGACTTCACGTGCGGAGGCGGGTTCACCGGCTCCGCAGACAGGCCCAAAAGCGCCGTGTGTTGTCGAGCCGCCGCAAGCTGCTGCCCGCAGGCGGCACAGCTTCGCAGGTGCGCCTCAAAGCGCTGTTTCTCGTCGCCGTCGAGCGCGCCGAGCGCGTAGAGGTCAAAATCCTCCGGATTGGCGTGCTGTTCGGTCATCAAAGCAACTGCCTCAAGCTCTGCATCGCGGTCCTGACCCTGGTCTTGACTGTGCCCAGCGGGGTGCCCGTCCTGGCCGCAATCTCACTTTGTGTCATCCCCTCAAAATAGGCAAGCTCCAATGCTTGCCGCTGCTCGGCCGGCAATGTCGCCAGCGCGGCAGTCAAGCTCCGCGCCAGCTCCGCTCGCGAAGCATCGTCTTCAACATTCTGGGCCGAGGCAAAGGTATTGGCGTAATCGCCTTCCTTCTCCTCCATGACCTCGCGGTCGCGGCGGCCGCGCAGCCGCGAGATCGCCCTGTTCCTGCCCATCACCATCAGCCAGGCCGGCAACGAGCCGCGGCTGGCATCGAATTGTCCTGCGTTGCGCCAGAGCTGCAGAAACAGATCCTGCAGCACCTCTTCGGCTGCTTCGCGCTCCTTCAAAATACGCATCAGCAGCCCAAACAGCATGGCCGAATAGCGGTCATACAACGTCGAAAGCGCGGACTCGTCGCCTGCTTTCATTCGCTCCACAAGCGCGGAGTCGGTCGTCTGCTGCACGGGAGCAGTCACAGGGCCAAACTCCGTCTACTAGGCGAATACGCAGTCAACAGTTCCATTGGATTCTATTTCCGGCCGAGTTCTTCCCGAAGAAGCGGCATTCCTCCTGCACTTATATCATCCGGCCAGCGCGCCTGACGCGAATTTCCAGTTCCGCCGCAACGGACGCCCGGTTTTTCATCACCCTCCAATCCGATCCCTTCGCACCCGGCGTACATGCAGCAGGAGCTTTCCCCAACGAGGAGCGGGTGGCGAATCCACCGGTTCCTCCAACTCGACCCGCTCCCGTTGTCCAACTCCATTCAGGAAAGGAATCGATTGCCATGAAGAAACTGCTCAGTCTGCTGTTCGCCGCATTCCTACTTTGCACCGTCGCCGCTGCCCACGCCCAGAAAGACCCCATGGTCGGCGGCGCGGACATGTTCTCCACCAAAAACATCATCGAGAACGCAATGAACTCCAACGACCACACCACGCTGGTTGCCGCCGTCAAGGCCGCCGGCCTGGTGGATACGCTGGAAGGGCCGGGGCCGTTCACGGTCTTCGCTCCGACCAACGAAGCCTTCGACAAGCTGCCCGCGGGCACCGTCGACAACCTGCTCAAGCCCGAGAACCTCGACACGCTCAAGAAAGTCCTTACCTATCACGTGGTCGCGGGCCGCATCACCACCCACGACTTGAAAAAGATGATCGAGGAAGACGCCGGCAAGGCGACGCTGACCACCGTGGAGGGCGGAAAGCTGACAGTGTGGATGAAAGATGGCAACTTCATGATCACCGACGACAAGGGCGGCATGGCCACCATCACTATCCCCAATGTCTACCAGTCGAACGGCGTTATCCAGGTTATCGACGCAGTTCTGATGCCGTAATCGTGGAACGTGGTTCGTGGTTCGTGAATAGCGTCTGCCGGGCAGATCGCGAACCACGGCCCACGATTCACGGAAATCACGGACCACGCGGCTACCTCTGCTGATCTCCCGTAGCAGGCCTCAGGCTCCCTCGGCTATGGTGTTCTATGCAAGGGGGCGAGATGTCTTTGCGAGCACGTGCAGTCTGCGCCATAGCTGCTGCAAGCCTGACCATAGCAACTCATCTCTGCGCAGCGTCCGATCCGTTGGCGGTGACGACGGCGCAGGGCAAGATCCAAGGCAAGATGACTGACGACGGCAAGGTTCGCGCGTTTCTCGGCCTGCCCTATGCCGCTCCACCCGTCGGGCCGTTGCGCTGGAAGGCGCCGCAACCGCCGGCCGCCTGGAGGGGCGTGCGCAGCGCCACAGAATTCAGCCCACGCTGCGAGCAGTGGCCGATCTGGAAGGACTACATCTTTCTCGATGCCGGGCCGAGCGAGGATTGCCTTTATCTGAACGTTTTCACCCCGGCCACAGCGAACGCCCAAAGCCGGCTGCCGGTAATGTTCTGGATTCATGGCGGAGGGTATACGGCCGGCGCGGGATCGGAACCGCGCTATGCCAACACCGCGCTGCCGCTGCATGGCGTGGTGGTGGTCACCATCAACTACAGGCTGGGACTTTTCGGTTTCCTGGCCACGGATGATCTGGCGAAGGAGAACGGCGGATCGGCGGGTAACTATGGCCTGATGGACATGGTCGCGGCTCTGCGCTGGACGAAGGCGAACGTTGACGCATTTGGCGGCGACCCGGACAACATTACGATTTTCGGCGAGAGCGCAGGCTCCTTCGCCGTCAGCACGCTGATGGCGGCGTCTTCAGCGCGCGGTCTCTTTGAAAAAGCGATTGGCGAAAGCGGCGCGGCCTTCAGCAACGTGCTGGCCACCCCGGCCCTCGCAACCCGCGCGCGGCGTGATCAGGAGTGGGTGGCGTCGCTCGGCGTCCATAGCCCCGCCGAACTGCGGGCGCTGCCCACCGCCACCCTGATCGAAGCAGCTCGAAAGGAGCCGGTGGGCTGGTTTTCACCCGTGGTTGACGGCCGCTTTCTTACCGAAGGAGTTCCGGAGACTTATGCGGCCGGCAAGCAGGCTCACGTTCCACTGCTGGCCGGATGGAATCACGATGAAAGAGCCGGCACCTTATCGAAAGATATGACGGCCGAAAAGTGGAAGGCCTTTGCAGCGGAGCATTTTGGCGAGCATGCCGCCGGATTCCTGGCCGCATTCCCGGGATCGACAGACGCGGAAGCCGTGCGATCGGCCGACGCCTACACCACCGGGATGTTCATCGGCTTCGGAACCTGGCAGTGGATCGAAGCCCAGGCCAAAACTGGCGATGCGCCGGTTTATCGCTACCGCTTCGATCTGCCTGCCCCGCCAAGCGAGATGCATCCGGAAGGGAAGTACGCGTGGCACTCGGATGAGCTGGAATACGTCTTTGGCACGCTGGACGTGCGCCACGGATCTACGTGGCGGCCTGAGGATCGCGAGTTGAGCGAACAGATGATGGGCTACTGGACGAACTTCGCCCGCACGGGCGATCCCAACGCCGAAAACTTGCCGAAATGGCCGCGCTACGACAAAGAGAAGCAGATCCTCGTGCTCGATCGGACGGTCAGCGCCGGCCCTGACGCGACACGGGCGCAGTACGAGTTCCTGTTGGCGCACCCGGCACCGGCGCCATGACCTGACCGGGCACGGAAAGCCAGGCGGGAATAAGGCGTCCTTGGCTTGCGGGGATCAGGGGACCCCCTCTACAGCCGGTCTACCACCCCAACGACGAAGAGCTGTCGTTGGGGGCCCGGTCTGGAGACCGGCGCTACAAGTCTTCCTCGGCGCAGACTATTTCTGCTGCTCCTCGCCCACGCGCAAAACCGCCAGAAACGCCTCTTGCGGAATATCCACCCTGCCGATCCGCTTCATGCGCTTCTTGCCTTCTTTTTGCTTTTCGAGCAGCTTGCGCTTGCGCGTGATGTCGCCGCCGTAGCATTTGGCCAGCACGTTCTTGCGCAGCGGGCTTACCGTCTCGCGGGCGATGACTTTGGCCCCGATCGCTGCCTGGATCGCCACCTCGAACTGCTGCCGTGGGATCAGCTCGCGCATCTTCGAGACCAGCGCACGCCCGCGTTCGTAGGCGTGGTCGCGATGCACGATAATCGACAACGCGTCCACCGGCTCGCCTGACACCAGGATGTCCAGCTTCACCATCGGCGATTCCCACTCGCCGGCAAGCTGGTAGTCGAGCGACGCATACCCCCGCGAGATTGATTTCAGCCGATCGTAGAAATCCAGCACGATCTCGTTCAGGGGCAGCTCGTAGGTCAGCAATACCCGCGTAGGCGTCACGTATTCAAAGTTGATCTGCTTGCCGCGCTTTTCCTCCACGAGTTTGAAGATACCGCCCACATACTCCTCGTTGGTCAGGATCTTCGCGGTGATGATGGGCTCGCAAATCGTCTCGATACTCTGTGGTTCCGGCCAGCGCGAGGGGTTGTCCACCTCGATCTCGTTTCCGTCCGTCAGCAGAATGTGGTAGCGCACGCTGGGCGCCGTGGTGATCAGGTCCAGCTCGTACTCGCGCTCCAGCCTCTCCTGGATGATCTCCATGTGCAGCAGGCCCAGGAATCCGCAACGAAAGCCGAATCCAAGGGCCACCGAGCTCTCCGGCTCAAAGAAGAACGACGAATCGTTCAGGCGCAGCTTCTCAAGCGCATCGCGCAGCATGGTGTGCTCGTGCGCGTCCACGGTATAAAGCCCCGAAAAGACCATGGGCTTGATGTCTTCAAAGCCAGGCAGCGCGGCCGCCGCGGGGTGCGCGTCGTCGGTCACCGTATCGCCGATCTTGGTATCGCCCACGTTTTTGATCGTGGCTGCGAAAAACCCCACTTCGCCCGCAGACAGCTCGCCAATCTCCACCGGCTTGGGCGAAAGCACGCCCATCGATTCGATTTCATACGCTTTTCCGTTCGACATCAGCCGGATGTGCTGGCGCTTGCGCATCGTCCCCTGCATCACCCGCACCAGCACAATCACCCCGCGGTAGGCATCGAACCACGAATCGAAAATCAATGCCTGCAGGGGTGCGTCGGGATCGCCCTTGGGGGGCGGGAGCCGGTGCACGATGGCCTCCAGCACCTGATCCACGCCTTGGCCGGTCTTGGCGCTTACCGGGATTGCGTCGGTCGCGTCCAGCCCCACAGCCTGCTCAATGGCTTCCTGGGTATGCAGAATGTCGGCTGATGGCAAGTCGATCTTGTTGATCACGGGAATGATTTCAAGCCCGTGATGGATGGCCAGGTAGGCATTGGCCAGAGTCTGCGCCTCTACTCCCTGGGTTGCGTCCACCACCAGCAGCGCGCCTTCGCACGACGAAAGCGACCGCGAAACCTCGTAGCTGAAATCCACATGGCCCGGGGTGTCGATCAGGTTCAGCTGGTAGGTGTTGCCATCCCGCGCCTTGTACATCATGCGCACAGCATGCGCTTTGATGGTGATCCCCCGCTCCCGTTCCAGGTCCATGGCGTCAAGTACCTGGGCCTGCATCTCCCGTTCGGCTAATGCGCCCGTCAGCTCCAGCAGCCGGTCGCTCAAGGTCGACTTGCCATGGTCGATGTGGGCAATAATCGCGAAATTGCGGAGGAAACGGGCGTCCATGGGAGGGCTTTCGGAGGGTTTGCTTAAGCGATACGAAGCGCTGTTTTTGGGCGCACGTGCGGTTTCTGGCCCTCCATGGCATAGCTTATCATCGGCATAGTGTCCCCCGCGCTCGCACCCCCGACCGGCTCGTTGCGTCTTTTCTTTGGTATGCATTGCAATCGGCTGCTGGCGCCGCTTCCTCTCACCGGAATTGCCCTGCTGGCCGTGTCTCTCGCCGGGTGCAAGCCGCCGGGCTCCGCTTCGGCTGCGGTTAATCCGCCCCAGCAGGCGACAGCGCCGCCCGTAACCGTGACGCCGGCCCAGCAGCCGGCGGCCCCGCCGCCTCCGCCGCCCACGGCTGAGCAGCAACGCGCCGCAGTGCTCATCGAGCAGGTGGAGGCAGCCTATGCGGCCGGCGACGCCGACTACCGCAAGGGGCAGCTTGCCGAGGCCAAAACCCAGTTCGATCGCGCCGTCGATCTCATGCTTTCCAGCGGCCTCGACATCAAGGCCGACCCGAAGCTGCAGGACGAATTCGACAAGACCGTGGATGCGGTCAACGCCCTTGAGATGCAAGCCCTGAAGCAGGGCAACGGCTTTGTGCCCAAGGAGGAGATCACGCCCGCCGAGGCCGCCAGTGACGTCACCTTCGCTGTCGATCCCAATCTCGTCGCCAAGGCCACGGCCGAGCTTTCCACCACAAAATCCGACCTGCCGCTGATGATGAACGACTATGTGGCCGGCTTTATCAACTTCTTCGCCAACACGCAGAAGGGCCACAACACCCTCCTCCACTCCTTCCAGCGCTCCGGCCGTTACAAGACGATGATCCAGCGCGTGCTTGCCGAGGAAGGCGTTCCCCAGGACCTGATTTACCTGGCCGTGGCCGAGTCGGGCTTTCAGCCGCAGGCCGTCAACCGCCGTTCTCGCGCCGGCGGCATGTGGCAGTTCATGCCCCACGGCAACTACGGTCTGCTCCGCAATGCCTACGTCGACGAGCGCTTTGATCCCGAGAAATCCACCCGCGCCTATGGCCGCTATATGAAATTCCTTTATGACCAGCTCGGCGACTGGTACCTGGCCATGGCTGCTTACGACGATGGCGCCGGCAACATCCAGCGCGCCGTTGAGCGGACCGGCTACGCCGACTTCTGGGAGCTTTACAGCCGCCACGAACTGCCCCGCGAAACCCAGAACTACGTCCCGGAGATACTGGCCGCCATTATCATCGCCAACCATTCACACCAATACGGCTTCGACGACGTCACCCTCGATCCTCCTGTGCTCACTGACACAGTTACCATCAACTACTCCATCGGTCTTCGCCTCGTCTCCGATCTCGTGGGGGCGCCCGTGGACGAGATCGAGGCCCTCAATCCCAGCCTGTTGCGCATGGTTACTCCGCCCGATACGCCCTTTGACCTGCATCTCCCCGCCGGAACGGCGACGCTGTTCGAGCAGCGCGCCGCCCTGATTCCTGAAGAAAAGCGCAACTCCTGGCGCTACCACCCGGTGGCCGAGGGAGATACGGTGGCGTCGGTGGCGCAGGAATTCAGCGTGACGGCAGCCAGCGTGGCGTCGGCCAACCAACTCACAGCCGGCGATAGCCTCACTGGCGTGGCCGCATTGGTGGTTCCCGTTCCTCCGGCAGCCGAACCTTTGGCGCGCACCCGGCTTTATACGGTTCGACGCGGCGATACCCTGGTTACCATCGCTGACCGCTTCGGCGTCTCCTTGAGCCAGCTCCGGCGCTGGAACAATATCTCCGGAACTCGGGTTGAACCCGGCCGCCGCCTCCATCTGGCTGAGCCCCTGCCGCCGGCGCGCACTTCCTCGCGGCGCCACAGGACCTCCGCAACCGCAGCCAGGTCGTCTACGGCGGCTCACACCGGCGGCTCGACGCCTGCACACCCGCCCGCCACCGCCCCGGCCAAATCCGAGTCGAATGCCTCTGGGCAAAAGCACCATCCGGCCACGAAAACCCCCTCCAAAACCGGAAATGGGACGACGCACAAGCCCTCCGGCACCACAAAATCCTCCACACCGTAAGAAAAATTTGCAGCGAACTCGGCTCCGCGGTTGTCTTTTTCTTGTCTTTGTAGGCAAGCTAACGCTACAATCGCTTGCGCAAGCAAGATGATTCCATCTGCTTGGCGAAATCGCAATCAAAAATGATCAGCGGCAATCCGCTGGAGGCAATGGGATGGATGAAGTGTTCAGGATGTACGCAATGAGTGACGGCGATCCCTTGGGGAAGCCGGGTGACCTGGACTCCGAACAGGTCGAAGCTTTTGCCGACGAAGAGGAAGATGAGTTGGAAACCGCCGGTATCCTTACCTCCTCGGACGACGATGAGGTGATTGCTGAAGAAACAATCATCGCAGTCGTCGGGAAGCCCGCCGCGAAGAAGCCCGCCGCGAAAAAGCCCGCTGCGAAAAAGCCGGCCAAGAAGGCTGCGGCCAAGAAACCGGCGAAGAAGGCCGCCAAGAAGGCCCCCGCCAAGAAAGGCGCCAAGAAGAAGGCTCCGGCCAAGAAAGCTGCAAAGAAGGTAGCCAAGAAGGCCGCCAAGAAGAAGGCTCCGGCCAAAAAGGCTGCCAAGAAGGCCGCAAAGAAGAAGGCCCCGGCCAAGAAGGCCGCCAAGAAAGCAGCCAAGAAGAAGTAGCTTTGGCGCGTCGGCTTCAGGGCTCAGAATGCGCGGCGCTTGAGCAGACGTGTCGAGTCTGAAGGGGTAGCCTGTCCTCTCGCGGCGGTCCTGCGCAGCGGAATCGAAAGGCCCGGCTCAGAACCGGGCCTTTTCGTGTTCGCCGGATTTTCTGTCTGTCCGGTTCTTTCAGGCAGCCATGAGCTGGTTGAGGTGCCCTCGTTGATGGGCCAGGTAGTCCTCGATCAAGAACCGCAGCGTCACGGGCGCCCCGCCGCCTACAACGCAACTGGCCTCCAGGCGCTCTTCGGGAATCCGGTCCACCACGGCCGCCAGGATCTCGTGCTCCGCCTGCCACCAGCGCAGCAAGGTCTCCCAGGTCTGGTCAGCGTAGCCGTGCGCCGCCACCCATTTCTCCTGCCCGTATTGGGGGCCTGAATAGCGCCCATCGATCGCCGCCCACACAAACCGCTGGCGGTTGTTGGTCGCGGAATCCAGCAGGTGACCCACAATCTGCTTGCGCGTCCATCCGCCCGGCCGCCACCGCACATCAGCAAGCGCGGGCGAAATCCCGAGCAACGCGATGCGCAGCTCGTTGATCCCCGCTCGAAACTCACGCGCCAGTTGCGTCGGCATAGACTTTCCCCTGCGCCATTCCGAAGCAGAAATGGAGGCGTCTGAGCTGAAAAGTGATCTGACGGACCCCTGGCCAGTTTGGGTTACGGAATCGCCGCCAGCACGTCTGACGCCGCGTTGTTCGGGTTCACCTTCACCCACACCTTGGCAATTTTGCCCTGCGGGTCGATGAGGAACGTGTTGCGGTTGGCAATCACCATGCCATTGAACCCACCCAGCGAGCCATACTCGCTCACCACCTTGTGGTCGGGGTCCGCAAGCAAATGGAAGGTCAACCCGTCCTTGGTGCAGAACTGCCTGTGGCTATCCACCGTGTCAACGCTCACACCCAGAATCACCGCGTTCTTGGCTTCGAACTGCGGCAGCGCATCTTGGAACTTGTGCGCCTCGATGGTGCAGCCCGTGGTCATATCCTTTGGGTAGAAATACAGCACCACCCACTTGCCGCGATATTGGTCGAGGGAAATCGGCGTTCCCTCCTGCGAGGGCAGGGTGAAGGTGGGCGCCATCTGGCCCTCGGCGGGCATGGCGTCATCCGCCGCGTGGGCCCCGATCAGCGGCAATGTGGATACAACGGCGACAGCGGCCACCGCAATTCCGATAACAAGAACCTTATGCATGGGAAACCTCCTAATGGCGGGGAATGGGGAGCAGCGAGCAGAAAACCGGGGACTAAGGACCAGGGAAGAGGAACGGCCAATGCGCAACCGATCCCTGAAACCTGACCCCTGAACCCTTATATCATCGCCGTGCCGCCACAATTGTCACGCCCGCCTCTGTGGCGCGCTTTACGAGCGCTTCACGGTCAAACAGCAGTGTCCGTCCAGCCTCGATTGAAAGGCAGCTGGCGCCGGCGCGAATCATGGTGTCCACCGTCGCCTGGCCGATCACGGGTACGTCGAAGCGCATGTCCTGGTTGGGTTTAGCTACCTTGACAACCGTCAGCCGTCGCTCCAGGGTAGATGCCCGCTCTTCGAGGGTCGCCATCAGCCGCCCGGCCCGTTCGATCACGGCATCTGTGCCTTCCATCGCCTCCACGGCCACGCACGCCTGCGCCGCCACCACCACCGTCTGCCCGATATCGAACCCTGCCAGCGCCCGCGCCACCCCAAGCCCGTACTCGATGTTCTTGCATTCCTCTTCGTTCGGCGGCCGCGCGGTCAGCACGCCCTGCTCAGCCAGCAGCGGCTCAAGAAACGTGGTGGAACTGATCAGCTCGATCCCTTCATCGTTGAGCACCTTGGCCACCGCACCCAGCAGCGCGTCCGTGGAGCGCGCTTTCAGGTTCAGCAGCAGCTTGGCGAGCCGCCAGTCGGGCCGGATACTCGAAAAAATCTGCTTGTGCTTCACCTGCCCGGCCATCACCGCCTTCGCGACGCCCTCACTTTTGAAGGTTTCGATCAGCCGCGAAAGCTCACCCAGAGAGAGCCAGTGCACGGTGACGCCCGGGTCCGCCTCGGCTCTGCGGTCCATCTCCGGGTCGGTCTCTTCCTTGATGGCCGCAACGCAGACGGAATGCCCCTCCGCCCGCGCCGCATCCAGCAGCAGGAAAGGAAAGCGCCCGTTACCGGCAATGAGGCCGAGGTTCACTGCGATGGGCTCCGCCGGCGAAATATCTTCGTCTTCATAGAACCAATTCAAGGCGTAAAGGCGCATAAGCGCCCTACTTGATCACCCCACGCTCGCTGTTCTCGATGAACCTCACCAGCAGCGCCACGTCATCGCCCTCCAGCTCGCGCATCTTTTCGAGCGCCTGCGTAGTGTTGAGCTTCGCTGCCAGCAGATATCGGTAGGCCTTCTGTAGCCGCTTCAGCCGCTCCGGCGAGAACCCCTTCCGCTCCAGGCCGATTTTGTTAATCCCGAATGCCTTGTTCTCGCGCCGCACCGACGTCAACGAAAACGGCAGCACATCCTGGGTCACAATGGTTCCGCCGCCGATAAAGGAATACATTCCCACGACGCAGTGCTGGTGCACCGGGCAAAACGCGCCCAGGGTCACTTGGTCCTCGATGGTGACGTGCCCGGCCAGCGTGGCATTGTTGGCCAGGATGCAGTGGTTGCCCACCTGGCTGTCGTGCCCGATGTGTACGAACGCCATCAGCAGGTTGTTCGATCCCAGCCGCGTCACCCCGCCGCCGCCCGCCGTGCCGCGGCTGATGTTCACGCACTCGCGGATCGAATTTTCATCGCCAATCTCGGTCTCGGTAGGCTCGCCCCTGTACTTCAGATCCTGCGGCGGCATCCCGATAGTGGCGAACGGATAAAACACGTTGCGCGCGCCAATCCGCGTCCGCCCTTCCACCACCACGTGCGAAACGAGCGTGCACTCCTCGCCCAGCACCACTTCGGGTCCAATGGTGCAATACGGCCCGATCGTGCACGATTCTGGAATCCGCGCGCCCTCGGCGATCACCGCGCTCGGATGAATGCTCACGGGGCCGCCTCGGAAGCAACCGGCTCCGTCTTCGATTCCTGGGCACGAGGAACCACCATGCACGTCAGAGTTGCCTCGCAGGCCAGCTTGCCGTCGACGTATGCCTTGCCCGCCATCTTGCCTGCCCGCGACCGAAAACTGACCACATCCACTTCCATCCGAATCTGGTCTCCCGGCGTCACCGAGCGGCGGAACTTGGCTGCCTCGATGCCGGTGAAGACCGCCAGCTTCGCGTGCCGGTCTTCCAACTCCGAAAGCAGCAGCACTGCGCCGGCCTGCGCCATGGCCTCAATGATCAGCACGCCGGGCATGAGCGGGGCGCCGGGAAAGTGACCCTGAAAAAACGACTCATTCATGGTCACGTTCTTGATGGCGACAACGCGTTTGGCGCGCTCGAACTCGACAATGCGGTCGATTAATAGAAACGGATATCGGTGGGGCAGGAAATCCATGATTTCCTGGATGGTCAACGTCATTCTGCGGCTCCTGAAGAGCGATTGGGTTGGATGATGAACGCTCGTTGGGATTATAAATATCGAGCCGCCTCGCGTTGAATCGAGATTTGCTGTCGCGCCGCAGCCCGGCTATTTCTTCACCTTGCGCGCTTCGGCATCCGGATCCCAGAAATTGGCTGGGAGATTCTCATTGAAGTTGACGCGGGTGACGTAGTACTGACGGACCACGTCGTCATTCTTGAGGCGCGTGATGGTGAACGGGGTAGGGAAGCCGTCCACGGTGTGGTAGTCGTCGTACTCTTCGGTGTCGGTGTTCTTGTCGTGATACGCGGGATCGCGCCACTGGAAGCTGCGCTGCAACGGCAAGTGCGTCTGCGCGTCCATCAGGATGGTGATGGCCTCATTTTGCGCCGAGATCAGCGTGACCTGCTCGGCCAGGTGCCGCTCAGCCAGCTTCTGCCCTTCATAGACCAAAATTGTGTTGGGGTCTTTCATCCACACCTTCACCGCCAGCTCAATGGAGTGATCGCGGCGCCGCAGGTAATCGTCGATGGTGTCCTTATCCAGCGCCTTTTTGCCGCGATAGGTCACTTCCCAGCCCTGCCGGCCGATAAAAAACTCCACCACGTCGCGATGCTTGGTCACTTCGATGCGGTCGTGGTCGGGCCATTGGTGGAATTCAAAAGTCTCCTCAGTGCCCAGATCTGGATTGCCATGGAAAAACGCCGCAATGTGTCCCTGCCGCTCCATGTTCTGGATGTTCAGCCACGCCGATCCACCCAGGGCCTTCACCATCGCATCCAGCGCCGCGCGCGCCTGCCGCGCGTTCTTGTCGGCCGCGCTATCCGTCTGGGTCTGCATCGCGCGCGGCGTCATCAGCGCCAGCACCAGCAGCGTCATCACCGCGATTTTCCCGATCCTCATCGTCTCCCCGTAAGAGCCAGTAGCCAATAGCCAGTAGCCAGAGGCCAGAAGCCAGAAGCCAGAAGCTAGAAGCTAGAAGCTAGCAGCCAGAAGCTAGAAGCTAGAAGCTAGAAGCTGCCTCACCCTATAAGTACCGCGCCGCCATTGACGTTCAGCACCTCGCCGCTTATGAACGCAGCCAGCGGCGTGCAAAGAAAAACCACCGGCCCGGCGATCTCCCGCGCGCTTGCGGTCCGTCCCACAGGAATTCCCGCCAGGATTTTCGCGCTGAGGTCGCGATCTGCAAGCGTCTTGGCCGACATATCCGTCGCCACCCACCCCGGCGCCACACAGTTTACCCTGATTCCCTTGGGCGCCAGCTCGCTCGACAGGCTCTTGGTAAGACTGATCAGCGCGCCTTTGGTCACGGCGTAGTCCGCGTGATAGGCCTCGCCGCGCTGCCCCGCCGTCGAGCTGATCAATACGATGTGGCCTCTCGCGCCACTTCCCGTAGCGCCGGTCTCCAGGCTCGCACCCGGCGCAGCGAGCTCCGATTGCCTCAGCATCTGCGCCACCGCCGCCTGCACCAGCCCGAAGACCGCGTCCAGGTTCACCCCCAGCGTGCGCCGCCATTGCGCTTCCTCCATGCGATCGATCGGCACATCCTCGGCTTCCCACACGCCGTGGTTTGCCACGAGAATATCCAGCCGGCCCATCACCGCCACGGAGTTTTCCACCAGCCTGCGCCCGTCGGCCAGCGAACTCAGTTCCTGCTCGATCGCCACGCATCGCAATTCGTCCGGTGGGCCCGCGCCGCCGCATTCAGCCACCAGCGTATCGGCCTCCTGGCGTGCCTTACGGTAGCTGAAAGCCACACGTGCGCCTGCCTCGCGCAGCAACCGCACCGTCTCCGCGCCAATCCCGCGCGATCCGCCCGTCACCAGCGCGACCTTGCCGTCCAAAGCCAGACGCAACGCCATAGGCTCACGCTAATGCATTGTCAACGGATATGTCGAGAAACAGCCTCCATCCCGCGCACGCTCACGTCACTGACCGCGCGACACGGAATCCGATCACGTCGGCGCGGATGGATTGGGTGGCCCTCATACGCGCGGCCGAGCGCAGCATCACGGCGTTGTCTTTCCAGCTGCCGCCGCGCACCAACCGCATGGAACTGTGGCCGTCGAGGGCCGGGCGGCCATCCAGTGGAGTCTGATCGTAGTTGTCATGCCACAGGTCGGCGGTCCATTCGCGGACGTTGCCGTGCATGTCATAGATTCCAAACCCGTTCGGCGCGTACGAACCCACCGCAACCGGGCCGGTGGGCTGACCGAACGCCGCCTTGGAAGAGTCAATGCTGTCTCCATACGAGTAACGGGTGGATGATCCTGCGCGGCAGCAGTACTCCCATTCCGCTTCAGAAGGAATGCGGTACTTCTGCTCCGATGCCGCCGACAGCCGGTTAACAAAGGCCTGGGCCTCGTCGTACGAGAGGTAGGTTACCGGCATTCCCGCCGCCGGCAACAGGGGCGGGGCAGCCTGCGGCGCCGGCGACGACTTTGCGAATCGGTCGTACCAGTGTTTAGGTTGCTCGGGAGGCGCCGGCGCAGGCAGCGGCAATCCGGTAATCTTGACGTACTCCATGCCCAGCACTGGGTACACGCCGATCGCGAACGACGCTGGTATATCGATCCGCTTCTGCGGCGACTCATAGGTGGCGCGATCGGGATCTTCGACGGTGGCGCCCAGAAGGAACGATCCCTTAGGCACGATGCGCATCACCGGCATCCCATCGCCATCGCGGAACAACGTGCCCGGTGGCGTCGACGGGTTGATAAACGCGCCGTCGTAAATCGGCTCTCCTGACGCCAGCGTGCCAATCGAGTCGCGATAGACGTTGGTGGCGCTGGCTGAAACCAGGCCCTGCGGCAGGTTGGCGTTGCCCGGCTTGGTCGATGTCAGGTCGGTGATCCAGGTCAGCAGCTTGCGCCATTGCTTGTCTTCCCGTCTCCCGTTCCAGGTGGTCAGGTTCACCGTCTGGTTCAGCGTGAAGGCGATGGGGATGGTGCAAGGCTCGACGAGAACCGGAACCAGCTTGCCGCGGTCCTTGCCGTAATGCGCTTCCGTGCGCACCCACTCCGAGGTGACGGAACGCGGCGACCACAGCACCACCACCGTGGCAGCCGCTGAGATCGCCTGCTCTATCTCGGTGTCCCATGCCTGCCGCGGCGTGATTCCGTCATCCCACCAAACCGAGATCCCGCTCTCGCGCAGCGCCGTCACCACACGGTTGGCGATCTCGTTGTCTTCTCGTTTGTAACTGACAAATACATCGGCCACAGGTAGACTCTCGCTGGTTTTTCATGCCCGGCCACGGGGAATTTCTGGTATTATCGGTCAACTTTCAGGTTCATGACAACTCGGAGGCCGAAACATGCCTGATCCGCCCCAGGTCATCACCAACGAAGTCTTCTACTCCCTTAAGCATCCCCTTCAACGCCGGCGCTTCGTCCTCGCGCTGTTTTTCGCGCTCATCCTCTTTCCTCTTATCGGAGTCGGTCTTGTTGCGGGCACCGTCTTTCTGGTCGTTCCGTTATTCGCCCTTTTCCTGTGGCTCAGCGCCAGAATCCTTTTCGCCCGCTTCCTGGGCAACTGCATTCTGGTGTCGGAGCTGAATTATCCGCGCATTCACCACATCAGCGAAGACCTCAAGGCGGAAATCGGATTCAAGAAGCCGGTCATTATTTTTGTCTACGAACAGGGCAATTTCAACGCCTATCTCTACAAGTTCCTCTTCTACCGGCGCGCGGTCTTTCTCAATTCCGAACTGCTCGAGGCGGGTGTCACCGACGACGAGTTGCGCTGGCTCGTCGGTCGCTTCATCGGTTACCTGCGGGCGCGGCGGCAGGCCGGCTTCTGGGGTTGGACCATCCGCGCTGCTCAGCACCTGGGAGTCTTCAACATTTTTCTTCTCCCCTACGAGCGCGCGCTCGTTTACTCCGGCGACCGCATCGCGCTGCAGGTCATCCACGGCGACGTTTCCACTGCCGTATCGGCCATGCAGAAGCTGCTGGTCGGCCGGCAGCTCGGCTACTCGGTCAATCCCGGCGGCATGGTCGATCAGCACCGCCAGGTGAAAGGATCGTTTTTCGCGTTTCTGGCGCGCATCGGCTCGGGCTTTCCCCACATGACGGCACGCTACGTCGATCTCATCGAATTTGCGAAGGTAAGATATCCCGAGCAGTTTGCGCGCTTCGAGGTGGAAAACCCGGGGCTGCCCGCAGATCTGGGCCAGCTGGGCGCGTTGCCTCAGGCTGCTCCCTCTTCCGGACGGGACCCGGTCTTGATCCCCCTTGGCGGCGCGATTATTGTGCTGGCTCTGCTCACGCTCTTCACCGTAAAGGTCCTCGTGCCCCGCCTGAATCAGCCCTCCACGGACGCCATGCAATACTCGCCGGCGGTGGATGAGAACGCGTCCACCACCACCGCCTCGCCGCCACCGCAGCCCGACACCTCGACCACCCCTGCGCCTCAGCCGCAGCCCGACGCCTCCACCGATCAGCAGTCGCTGGTGCAGCAGCAGAAATTCACTTGGTCGTTACAAATATCGAATGGAGAAGTGCAGGTGAGCGACGGCGCTTGGACCAACGGGTCGAGCCAGGCCGTGCAATCGGCAAACCTTCAGTGCATTCAGTATGGGCAGGATGGCAGCGTTCTGGCCCAGGGCCACATCACGCTGACCAAAAGCGATGGCACGCCGATCCAACCCGGACAAACCGTCACCTACGGTGCATTCAATGTCGGGGATGCGGCGCAGGGCGTCGACAAGGTGGGCTGCACGATCACGTCGGTGACGGCGGCGCAATAGAGCCGGCGGAGTCAGGTGCCAGGTGGGGCGAGGTTTCACACCGCGCGCAGCACACGCGCGGGCAGAAAGATGATGGCCCGCACCAGTTCCAGCACGCCGCCTACGGTAATGCCCACCAGGCGAAAGGGCAGCAACAGCAGCCACACGATGGGATAGAGTACCAGCGCAATCAGCGCCAGCGGCCAGCATAAAACCAGGAGAATGCACCAAAGAAGAAACTTCGCCATCCTGTTGCCTCAGAAAGATCCTCATGAATCGTTACGTGTCGGCTGCATCTCTGGTTCCATTGGGCTTTCGTTGTCGGCCGCAGGTCCCGGCGAAGGCTACTTATCGTACTCCGGCCGCCAATCCGAGTCGTATTCTCGCAGGAAGTTTACTTCCTGACATGCCCATTGGCTGCCCAGCGTGCAGCTTTTCTTCATCAGCATCGCGCCCTTGGCCTTGTCAGTCGCCACGCCGATGCCATACCAGTAGTCATCGGCAATCTTCTGGCATGCATCGGCGATCCGGCCGTCGCAGGCCTCTTGGTAGAGAGCCGCCGCGCGGGCTGCATCCGCGGCCACGCCGAGCCCCTGGTCGTATTGGTTGCCGAGGTCAAGACAGGCCGCCATGTTGCCGCCATTGCATGGCGGGCTGACAAGAGCCGCGGCTTTGGCCGACAAGCGCCATGCCCGGCCCCAGTTCCAGCCGATCATACGGTAAAAATTGGCCATATCCGTGCAACCCTGCGGGTTGTTCGCTGCGCAGGCGAGACCCGACGGGCCTGCGCTCACGAAGCCTGCTGACAGCTTCTCGATCCAGTATGAATTTCCCTCAGTGGGAAGATAAGTTGCGGCGTAGATCCGCGCCGCCAGCGCGCCGATCTTCTGATCGCCGCGGGTGTTGGCCTCGTAAAAGATGGTCGGAATCAGTCCGTGAAGAACGATGGCGGCCGCAAACCCGATGGCCGCAAAAGCCAGCACAGGACGAACCCAGCCGCGGCGGACGAACCTGTGCAAAGCGGCGGTCAGCGGTGGGTCCGCTGCACCGATCGCAGGTGCGGCCTTGCGCAAGCCCGCGGTCACAATCAACGCCCCCCCGGCCAGCCCAAGATCGAGAGCCCAGGAGTAGAGAACCTCGACGAGCGCGACAGGATCGCCAAAAAAGTCATCGACACGATAAAGAAACAACACAGGCAGGCAAACCACGCTCGCGGCGGCCAGGAAAAACGCCGCGGCCCGCGCCAGCCGCCTGAAGCAAAGGCCCAGGGCGGCGGCAAGCGCCAGCAAGCCAAAGACCAGTTCCAGCGGATACCTCCACGACCACAGAGAGTTGAAAAGCGTCTGTACATCGTAGTTGGCATAGAACATATCGAGGCCGGACTGTCGCCAGTAGCTTTCGACCTCTTGAGAGACGATGCTGAGCAGCGCACCCACCGCGAACACCCAACGTCCGACGCTGAACCACCGGCTGATTTTGCCTGGGCGACGCTGCTCAAGGCCGGCCAGCATCAGCAGGCCGCCGATGAGAGCGACACGGATCAGGACGTCGCGCGTGTTCGCGACTTCCCGGTACGGAAGCACACCGCCGGCGATGGACGCAACCAGAGTCGCCGCGCCCGCGAAGGCAGCCCACGCACGAATCCTCCGGCCAGCGGCAATCGCCGCGCTGGCAGCGACGAGAGCCACGCAAATCAGCGTATAAAACGAAAAAGGCTGGAAGTGGGGATTGAGCGTCGTCGCCAGCCACGGCTGGACGAAGCAACCCAGGCCGACGCCGATTGTCGACAGCGCCACGAGCAGCCAGCCCGCGCAATAAAGCCTGCCCAAACTCTCAGAGGGGCCTTGAGAGGCCGCGAATAGCGGGCTGCCGGTGTGTGCGTCTGCGTTCATGGCTTGCAGAACCGGACGGTCTGAATTGAGGTTGATCTGCTCCGGCCACTATACGCCTACCGGCGCTTGGCCTTCTGCGTTGCCTTTTTCGGCGCACGGATCGCCTTCGTGCGTTGCTTTTTCGGCAAGGCCAGCTTGGCCTTGGTCCGCGTCGGGAGCTTCTCGAAGATCAGCCCATGCGCACGCTGCAGCTCATCCTCAATCTGCCGCGGCCGCAACACATCCCACCGCTCCACGGTCACCCAGTGGACTCTTTTGAGGTAGGGCGAGGCTAGGATGCCGTCGATCTCGAGCAGTTCGTGAAACCGCTCTGCCCCGCAATGAAACCACAGAACTCCCGTCCCCGAGCCATCCAGGTCGGTCATCGCGAACATCTTTCCGCCTTTGTCGCGATCGCCCACCCAGTACACGAGGTGATGGCCCCAGTTCACCGTCTCTTTCACGTGCGGCAGCGCCAGGCAAATCTCGCGAACGCGCTCGTTGTCCATCAGAACTTTGCCTCAAACGCCCGAAACCTTCGCTCCAGTTCCCACTGTGCCGCGGCCTTCTCGCTGCTTCTCAGAAACGCCTGGCACGTCGAGGTCCGATTGTCTGCGCCGAGCGCCAGGTTCCGGCAAGCTTCCACTGGCGCGTCAAATTCATCGGGCCGGGCCCACAAGCTCGCCCCCGGCAAAAAGGTGTGCTCCATCCCTGTCCGCGCCAGTTGTTTCAGGTCGGCGTAGCTCAGGTGGTAATCGAGCGCCGCGCGCACATATTCATTGGTCAGGTCGATCCGGCTCACCCCCTCGTCGTCTGTCGACAGCGCCACCGGCACGTGGGCCGCGCGATAGATGGTTAAAGGATGCTGCGCGCCTTTCACGCCCAGGATCGCCTCGTTCGAGCTCAGGTTGATTTCGATCATCACGTGGTTCCTGGCCAGCTCCTTCAGCAGACCTTGCGCGTCATCCTCGTACGCTATGTCCACGCCGTGGCCGACCCGCTGCGCATGTCCCAGTTCCACCGCCTGGCGAATATGAAAGCGCAAACCCTCCGGCGGCACCAGCCCCATGGTCAGCTCGCCCGCGTGCAGCGAGATGGGGACCTTGGGATACGCCGAATGCAGGTAGCCGACCATCTTCATGTGCAGCGTGTAGTCGCGCATGGCCACGAGGTCATCCTCGGGCCGCACATAGTTGATGCCCACCCATGTGTCGTCTCCGGCCTTCATGCTTGCATCGACGGTCTCAAACCCGAGCAGTGTCTGCGCAAACACCTGCTCGGGCGAAACGTCCCGCAAAACCTGCCAGAGATACCGGACTTCAACCTGGCAGGCCGGCGCGGCCTCGGTCGTCCCGCAGTGTTCCAATTGCTTGCGCCGCGTCTCGGCCGCGCGCGCCGCCTCGCGGTCCGCCGCCACTTCATCGCGCAGCCCGTGATCCAGCAGTTGTTGCCGGAATTGCGCCAGTGCTTTGGTATCGCCCTGCGCCAGTTCCGGGCTCCAGCCGATCTCTCGCGCCACTTGCGCCGCGTGGCTGAAAGGCGGCGTCTGCATCAGCTCAAGATATTGCTGGTTTTGCGCCGCCGCCCGCGCGGCTACTTCGTCCACCCACTCGCCGCTGTGGTCCTTGAGCCCATCCACGCGGTCAAAGACTTTGAAGAACTGATCGTGCGTGCTCCAGCCCGCCGACGGCACAAAGCTGCGGACGGAGAGCGCATCGATCAACTTGTCATAGAGCAACTGTGTCTTCCTGTCGATGTTCCCCGAGAGGTCTTTTGCCGGGATCAGATTGCCGGTGCAGGGAGGGTTAACCAGCCTGAGCGCCGTCGCGTCGACGCAGGCTCCGTCCTCGCCGGCATCGCGAATCAGGGTCTCGGCATACACCGCGCCGGAAAGGTGCACGTGCAGATCGGCGCCCTTGGGAAAATCCGCAAGAAACGCGCGCAACGCAGGCGGACCCGCCTTCACCGCCGCCTGGTACGCCATGGCGGCGCCGCCTTCAGTTCCCCTTTTTGCCGTGGGCCGGGCTTGCTCTCCTGCCGCAGGCGCCTGGGCGTGCACGGCAGCCACAAGGACCAGGACAACGCAGGCGCCACATCCATTCCATTGTCTTTTCATTGCCCTCCAGTGTAGCCGAGCGCCGCAAGGAAGATGGGCCTTCAGGCCCATGAAAACCAACACATGATTGAGCGGGCCTTCAGGCCCGGATGTTCGAGCCTTTGTAGCTGAAAAACGATGCAGGTTCAATTGATTCCGCTGCACGGGTGCCGCTCTGGCCGCGTACTTGCCGGGTTGATATACTGACTGAGGTTGTTTTAAGCGCACGGCAAGTGGATGGTCCCACCGCTCCCGGCATCGCCGGAATCCGCGTCCGCCGCCGCGGACAACTCTCCTCAACTGAGGCCAGGTAGCTCAGTGGTAGAGCGCGGCCCTGAAAAGGCCGGCGTCGGCGGTTCAATCCCGTCCCTGGCCACCATTTTCAAAAGATCCGGCCATCGCGACAAGGAGCCAGCTTTATGACGATCCGATAACGCGCCGCACGAAGGGGGCGGCATCGACATGAAGCATCCATCCAATCTTGCCGAGCGCAGGCATGAGCGTTTGCGGACCATCATGCACCGCCGCTTTCTCCGCGTGAACTCAGCCGGCTGGCCGTGGGCAGAAAAGACCTGGGCACGCTATTCAAAATGGAACGGGAATTGTGGTTCCATAAGGTGTCATGAATTGAAGTATTTCTCGCATAGGAGAAAGCGCAGGGAGGCGCTGAAAAGAGCGTGGATCGAGGAGGAAAAATCAGGGTACTACTTGGGCCGGCCGCCTTCTTTCTGTGTGCCTCGCCGGCCGTCGCTGCGCCGCACGGCGACGTGATGACGCCGATCTGCCAATTCATCGACGGCTTCAACACTGGCGATACCAAATCCGCCTTTGCCGCATACGCGCCCGGCGACATTCTCATCATCGACGAATTCGCGCCACACCGCTGGTTCGGGCCGCATGCCGCGCAGGACTGGGCCGCGGCCTATGACAAGCACGCCCAGGCGACCGGCGTCTCCGGCGGATCTGTGAAGTACGGCAACCCGACGCGTGTTGAGATCGACGGCGATGTAGCTTACGTCATCGTGCCGACGCTCTATGTCTATAAGGAACGCGGTTCCCCGATGACCGAGGAAGGCCAGATGACCTTTGTGCTCCTCGGTGAACCAGCCGGCTGGAAGATCAGCTCATGGGTCTGGTCGGGCGTCAAGCCGCGTCCCTCGCCTTCGACCACCGTCCACGTCGATTAAATCTTCTGTCTTCGCTCGCGATAGAAAACAATCAGGTCCATGTGCTTCGGCGGAGCCGCTCCCAGCTGCCGCAGCATCGTGGTCACCTGCCCGCGATGGTAGCTGCCGTGATTGACCACATGCTGCAGCATCTCCCGGAACACATCCGATCGGGTTGCGCCCTTGAAATCCTTGTATTCAAACGTGCGCTGCACGCCTGCGGGCCCCAGGTTCCCGACCACTTCGCGCGCGCCCTGTTCCAACTCCGCCCACTCCTTGCGCGCCGTTGCAACGTCCGGCATGCGATCCGGGCTGCGGAAACCCGTCGGTTGCTGGCCTTTCCAGCGCGAAAGCCAAATCCACTCGGCATCGCAGATGTGAGCGATGGTGTCGCGCACCGATCCGAAGCTGTTGCCCATGTTGCGCGTGAACTGCTCGGCCGAAAGCGCGGCCACAGCATCCAGCATGCGGTCCCGCGCCCAGTAGTTGTAATCCACAAGCAGGGTCAGGTCGTCGTAGGTCATCAGGTTGAGCTTACCCGATCGCCTCGCGCCGCCGGCGGGGAATTTCCACCCGCGATCACAAAACTTTCAAGCAATCTCATCGGCGCTTTGTGCATCATTAGGATGAAGAGACACCTTTTCCCACCAAGGAGGATCCATGGCGCCTCGCGGATACACACATCCCCTTTACATCCTTCCCTTTGACCATCGCGGCTCGTTTGAGAGCGGCATGTTTCACTGGCAGGGCACGCTGACTGCCGAGCAGACAGCGCAGATCTCCGCGGCCAAGCAGGTCATCTACGACGGATTCAAGGCCGCTCTTGCCGGCGGCGTGCCCCAGGGAAATGCCGGTATTCTCGTCGATGAGCAATTCGGCGCGGCCATCCTTCGCGATGCCGCCGCACACCGATACCTTTTCGCCTGTCCCGCTGAAGAAAGTGGCCAGGAGGAGTTCGAATTCCAGTACGGCAGCGATTTTCCCGCGCACATCGAGGCCTTTCACCCCACGTTTTCG